>Ga0206980_1005_pt1 | contig 94345 bp, 73 predicted proteins | sample Alteio_BWMinCont_20_FD_153494 | JGI IMG/M metagenome (GOLD analysis project Ga0206980, IMG submission 153494) | Enriched cells from forest soil in Barre Woods Harvard Forest LTER site, Petersham, Massachusetts, United States -... | ecosystem: Environmental > Terrestrial > Soil > Temperate forest >...
GTATTATTTACAGTACGATATCTTACCTAAGTGGTATAAAAAATTAGGCAAGCTACTATTACGTTTCACAAAACCCTCAAAAGGTGGGGAGAAATAATTTTCAATACACTTACAATGATTCAATTTTGCTAAATTGCTTGCTGTTTAGCAATTAATACAGAATATGCCTAAACCAATTACTATTCAGTAATATATGAAGATATGGTTGCTCACCTCTGAATTTCCTCCTGATTTTGGCGGCGGTATTAGTACTTATTGCCTTGAAACGGCTCAAATGCTATCATTTTATGGACATAATGTAACGGTTATAACACAAGATTTTCAAGTAACTGATATTAAAAGTATTAACCAGGATAATTATACTATATTCCGTTTTAATCCTTCCAAATATTATACATCATCTTTTTTAGGCTATGAAACAAACTTAAGCTATGCATTTGCTCAAGTAGTAAAAGAACTTATTGAAAAAGAAGGGAAACCAGACTTAATAGAAAGTCAGGAATACATGGGAATAGCCTATTATTTATTGCAATATAAATGGCTTGGGTACCCTATTTTTGAGGACCTGAAAGTTCTTGTAACATTACACGCACCCTCTTTTCTTTATTTAGAATACAACAAGGTTCCAAACTATCAATTACCATATTACTGGATAGGTGAAATGGAGCGTTTTTGTATACGTAGTGCCGATATGCTTATTTCCCCCAGCCAATATCTGGTTAATGAATTGAATGGACGTGTAAAAGTCAATGACCTTACAATTCATATTCTGAAAAATCCTTATAAAACAGAAGAGAATTACGTTGCAAATCCAATTAAAAATAAAGAACTTGTTTTCTTTGGTAAACTTATACCACAAAAAGGATGCCTTGAATTGATAAGTTATTTCAGGCAATTATGGAAAGAAGGTTTTGATGCTTCTTTAACCATGATAGGCGGTGGAGATCACCTATACCACCCTGAAGGAATTGACATGATCGATTATATAAAGAAGATATGTGCTGAAGAAATAAAAAATGGGAAGCTCATTTTACTTGGCTCAATTAGGCCAGCACTTTTACACCAATATGTATCAGACGCACATATTATAATTATACCAAGTATTGTAGATAATTTGCCTTACACTGTTCCTGAGGTTATGAGTCTTGGTAAAATAGTATTAGCATCAATTCAGGGAGGACAATCAGAAATTATAGAAAATGGCGTGGATGGCTTTTTATTCGATCATTCCGACCCGTCCACTTTTAAAACGCAATTAAAACACATACTTTCATTACCCGAGAAGACGCTGAAAGACATATCTCAAAAAGCCTTTAATAAAGTAAAAAATGATTTTGGCTATGATACTGTATACAATGAAAAACTAACACTACTTAAAAGTCTAGTTGAAGATACAGCGGTATCTAGTCAATTCCCTTTTATACGCCCACAAGTTCAGATTAAATTACCAGATACAGTTGTTGACAAACAAGACCTTCTTTCAGTTGTTATACCTTACTTTAATATGGGTGTTTATATTGAAGAGTGCATTAAGTCAATACTCGCATCAACTTACAAAAACATTGAAATAATTATAGTAAATGATGGTAGTGAAGGAAACGAAAACATAGAAATAATTAAAAAACTAGCTTTAACCTATAATATTCGCCTACTTAATAAGGCGAACGAAGGGCTTTCATTAACCCGGAATGCTGGCGCCAAAGTTGCAACGGGTCAATATTTAGCTTTTCTCGATCCTGACGACACTATTGAAAGTACCTATTACGAAAAAGCAATAAGAGTCTTAAAACAACACACTAATGTTTTTTTTGTTGGTTGCTGGGCAAGGTATTTTGACGGCTCACAAGGCTATTGGCCTGCATTTACACCTGAACCACCCTACTTACTAATACACAACATGCTGAATACAAGCGCATTAATATATAAGAGGCAATCATTTTTAGAAGCCGGCTTAAACGATTTCAACATGGTCTTTGGAATGGAGGATTACGAAAGCGTAATTAGTATGGTAGAAAAAGGATTTATGGGTGTTGTATTACCGGAACCACTATGGAACTATAGAATCAGGAAGGACTCTATGGCCAGGGCATTCACTAAAAATAAGCAGCTTTATCTTTATAAATTAATTGCCGAAAAACATAAGGCATTTTATTCTACATTTGGGGCAGAAATTGCGAACCTACTTAACGCCAATGGGCCTGGTTATAAATATGATAACCCCACATATTTTCATCATTTCGGAGAGAATAGCTATTTTAGCACAGGGTTAAAAAATGCAATATTTATGAAGATTAAGTCAAATAAGATTTTAAGAAAGATTGCAATAAAAGTAAAAAAATCATTCTAGTTATGGCATTGAACGTTTTAAAAGATTGGATTGGTGGCTCTAATAAGTTAGAAAGATTTTGGCTATTAGCCAAAATCGAGTTTAAATTAAGATATTATGAAAATTTACTTGGGTTAATATGGGCACTTGTAAAGCCAATTTCTGACATATTTATCTATTACGTAGCATTTGAATTAATATTAAAACAAGGTGTTCCACAATTCGTTTCTTTTCTCTTTATTGGTATTATTTTATGGAATTTCTTTATAGAAAGTTCCATGGGTACAATTCAAATATTAGCCACTAAAAAATATTTGTATGAATATACAAATATGAATAAGATTGAAATTTATTTATCAGTTATTGGAAGTAATTTAATTGGCTTGTTTTTTAATTTAGTAATGTTCTTTATTTTTTACATCTTCTTCGAACAAGGGGTTACTTTAATTACCTGGCACATTATACTTCTCCCCATTATTTTTATAAATCTTATAATTCTCTCATTAGGCTTTTCGTTAATACTTAGCACTATTTATATTTATGCTAAAGACATAACCCAAATATGGGCAATTGTGATAAATCTGGCCTTTTGGATTTCTCCAATAATTTTCCCTCCCGAAACCTTTATGCGCACTATGCCTTCGGTTAAATATTTAAATCCTTTTTCAAGCATTATTATTAACGCCCGTGACCTTATAATGTATCATACTTTACCAGAATGGAAATTATTAGCCTGGGGTTATATTTACGCAACATTTTTCCTTTTATTAGGTATATATTTATTGAATACTTTAGGTTCTAAAGCTGCTGAAAAACTTTAATATATGGATATATTGGATGATGATAAAATTGCGATTACCGCAAGGAACATAAGCAAAAAATTTCATATAACTGAAGATAGCCATAATACAGTTAAGCAACGTCTTTTTAGAGTATTCGATCCTCCAAGGGCGAAAATTGTTGATGCGCTAAAACCGATGAATATTCAAATTAACAAAGGAGAATGCTTTGGTTTAATTGGAAGAAATGGATGTGGCAAATCAACTTTGGCAAGGGTATTGGCTGGTGTATACCCAACCGATACTGGATATGTAAAAACAAAAGGTTCGACCATGCTTTTAAATTTGACAGTAGGTATGAGTCATGAATTAACTGCACGTGAAAATATTTACGTTTCAGGTTCTGTGCTAGGGTTAAAAATAAAAGATATCGATTTGATCTTTGATAAGATAATAGAGTTTGCCGAATTACCCGATTTTGTTGACACTAAAATAAAATATTTTTCTTCAGGTATGCTAGCCCGTTTGGGTTTTTCAATAGCAGTAAATGCAGGTGCTGATATTATGTTTCTTGATGAAATATTCGCTGTTGGAGATATAATCTTTCAGGAAAAAGCAGTTAAAGTGCTTGAAAAAAGCTGGATAGAAAATAAGACTGTGATTTTAATTAGCCACAGTATGAGTACAATTAAAAACTACTGCAAACGATCCGCCTACTTAAAAAATGGCTATCTTGAATTTGTTGGCGATACTGAAACTGCGATCTCTAAATACTTATCTGATAATCAAGAAGGGTAAATTAAGTGTTCTAAGTATTTCTCACTTTATCAACAATACGCCCAATTACTAGCCCCATAGCTACCCCAATCACCACTCCTGCAAGTACCTTCTCAAACTGCATATAGCCTATTAAAAACCCTAAAACACCAAAAACAATTACAAAAAAAGGTAATAACCTCGGCTTTGAAATTTTACTACTTCCTATAACTTCTTTATTCTTAATTACTGAAAGGGGCTTTTTGTTAACATCAATACCACTATTATTTATTTCTTTGTCATTACTCTTTATTGTTGCAGTAATCTTACTGTTTTTCACTTGTTCATAAACTGATTGGTCAACCTCCTGCTTTGAAATAAACTTTAAAATATTCATAGTTAGCTTTTGTAATTTCACACTTACCAAGCTCTGGCCGTCATGAAGGTAATCATCCAAACTCCAGCTCCATGAGGAAGTACCTGCTGCGAATACAGTATTAAGATTACTTTTTGTATATACAGTAACATTAGCAAATGTATTTTCCACAGATGTAGCTGAATGTTTCAATTGAACTGGCGACCGAGTAAGCACAATAAGGTTATCGGGTTTAGGAAATTGAGCCCAAACCCTATCATATTCGTACCCTAATAGCTTTGGAAACCTTTCTCCTGGTTCAATTCCAGTATCTTTAAATAACCAATGGTTTGTATGCTGAAACACAAGATCCTGATTAGGATCACCATTAATAAAACACCCTTCATACATTTGGCCGACTATTTTTTGTTCAGGCCTTTTAATGTTTCCGTCTCTAAATTGTGCGGACACTAAACTGGGGTTTATCTTATACATAGGGTCTTCCTGAAAGTCAATATACCTTATACATTTGTAACAAACCATATTGCGGTTATTACCGTTATAAGATTCCTCAAACCTGCTTTGCCAGTACATTGGGTTTGCGTTAAAGAACCCAAGCCCAATATTGCCATTTTCAAGTGTTTCTTCAACCTGATCGTACATCTCTTTAGTCCAATATTCATCGTGCCCAGGGCAAATAAATGCATTCGTTTTTTTTAAAAGATCCTTATCTTCATGCAAATCCTGGTTACTGCAATACGCCAAATCCAATCCATTCTTTTCTGCCCACCTTATAAACTGATATTCCCAATTAAAAAAATCACCTGACCCAAACCAATCCTGAAATGGGCGGTTAAAAGAAACTACTCTTGCCCTAAAATTAAGTGGCTGGGGATAATTAGTTGCAAAGGCCTCGCGTGAGCCATATAAAGAATGACCACCCCACATGTTGTAAGCATTATACGTATTAGTAGCAATTTGCAGAAGATACGTTGACTTTGTTTGCTTTTTGGGCTTAACAACAAATATAATGTAGCGCTCAAACGACTCTGGTAATGAGGATAATTTACATATATAAAATCCCGTACACCAGTCATCGGGAATTACTAATTCATAACTTACATTCCAGAAACATTCTACTTTGTTAAGCTCATTAATTTCAGGTTCTGGTTGTTCAATGGTATTTACTTCAGGCACCAAGTGCATAAATCGCCCACCTTTACCATCATACCAACCCATACGGTAAAATGCCATTGAGTATTTTGGCATTTTTGAACGGACATAAAATTTTATTATTTCTCCTGGAAATACGCTAGTTGCCGAAGCAAACCCTTCTATCTCACCACTGTTAGCCGGTTTGGTTACACCCCAATCATGCGTTCCTGCATTTCTGTTTTCGTTAGCAATACCATTCATATTGTTATTAGTAAACTACTCACATCTGTTTGAAGCACGGGATTCAATTTCTTAACTGCGTAATAATTCATGGAGGTTTTCTTTATTTATAGAAAATACTTTTGCAATAATAGAAATAATAGAACATACAAGCAACTAATTTTCAGCCGTTTTTGAAACAAGCAAAAGTATAAACGGAATGATTTGCTCGCCCTGGTATCTATCGAACATATTCTCAGTTAATAAACATAACCCTATGCATATAAAAATGCATATTGCAAAATCTTCTCGTTGCTTAATAAAGGTTGTGACCGGATAAATGAAGTAGGTAAATAGAAATATCATTAGTCCTATAACTCCCATACTCACGGCTACATCAAAATACTGACAATGCAAATTTTTGTTGGTATTTAGCGCATATAGAAAGTTCTTTTCGGTATATATTTCTTTTAGTGTATTTCTTATGTCGCCTAACCCAGTGCCTAAAATTGGATGTTTAATAAACACCTCTTTACCACATGTCCATAGCGCCATACGGGTACTTCCACTACTCCATTTATTGGCATCAAATTTATTATCGAGGCTATTTTCTGCATTTGTATTATCAAATCTGAAACCTGTTTGAGTTATAGTTTTAAACCTATCTACAGTCTTAGGAAAAAGCTTATATAAAATCACCAACCCTATTACCATGGCAAATATTAATATAAAGCCTTCAAGCATTTTTTTATTTCGTATTATTCGTATGAAGGCAATTGCAATAAGAATTATAAACAGACTGATTGTACTCATTTTGCTGGCCAGCATATAATTGACAAATAACAACCATACTATTACTACATAAAAGAAGATCGTAAACCTTTGAATCCTGGTCTCTTTATTACCTAAGAGGTATATTATAGTAATTATGGCAGCATTAATATACAAACCAAAATAGGCAGCTTGCTTTCCTAAAAGCAGTTCCGATATATTATCGTTATAATAAAATGCAGTATTATTTTCATGCATAGCCAGGTAGGTACCGTAGCCAAACCCTACTATTGATGCCAGTGAAGTAATAAGAACGTAGGCAAGTAAAATGCTATTCCATGTTCGTTGCTCGAAATTAATAAAGCAAAATGCTAAAGGGAATACTAATAGAGGCAACCGCAATGATAGAATACTTAAACCGGTTGCTTTATCCGTTGATAAAAGAACACTTATACACTGGAATAAGAAAAATGTAATCAATCCCAGATTTATTTTTTGGCTGGCAAGTTGCTGTTTGTATTTATTGACAGGAATACTTAGAATTGCGAAAACGAGGATAAAAAACATTAAGGCATTGGATACTACCGGTGCATTCTTAATGTAAATAGAAATTATATATGCTATTATTGAAAAGTAAAGAAACTTCCCATACCCTGATGATGCTTTAGCATCGTTAAATGCAAATAGCTTCATTGGGGCTGGTAGTTAAAAGGTTCACAAATTCAGGAACTTATTGCTTAACTAGTTTTTTTTCGGCGGCTGAAAACGCCGCTCTTTTCTTTTTCAAACTCTCTATTCTTACGATCCGTTTCTTAAAGTCAGCCATTTTTTGATATTCCATGCGGTAACGGAAAGCAGTTTCTTCAATACTGAAATAATCGCGACAAATTTCAAGTGAATTAATACCCATCGATTCGGTTATTTCTTTATTCAGGTAAAAATAAATAATATGGTTTATGGCCTCTTCCTGGTTATTAAATATCTCGCCATTTACACCTCTCTTTACCAAATCAACATTACCTGTGCAGTTAGAGAGCAATAGGCACTTGCCCAATGACATGGCCTCAATAACAGCAAATGGCAATCCTTCAAAGAAAGAAGTGGATAGATAAAGGTCAGCCTTAGCAATTTCGTGCTTAACACCCTCTCCGCTCAACCAGCCCGTAACCCGTATATTGGGTGCCGTCAGCGCTGCAGTATCTTCACCATGGCCTATCCATACAAACTCAAAATGTTTTAATTCGGCAAATGCCCATGCAACCTCGTTAAAAAAATTAGGATTTTTTTGGTTTGCTACTCTACCAGAGGTTACAATTCTGAACTTATTATAATCCTTATTATCAATAAAGGATTCTTTACTGATGCGTGTACCATTACTAATAAAATCAGCGCTCATGCCTCTTTTTTCGTACTCATCTTTCTCAGAAGCTGATGCGCAAATTATCCTCCCTCCAAAGTGGTACGCTAATTTTTCAAAACGCTCATACAGCCTAAGATTAATTGCACTGTCCTTTTTAATTAAAAAGGGTGCCCCGTTAGGTGTATATATTACGTTTTTTATACCCAGTTGCCTGCAAGCAATACGCCCCATAAACCCCGCCTTCGATGAGTGCAGGTGAACAACATCAGCATTTTTAAATCTCCGTAAAATAGATACTAACTCTGCATAAGCTTTAAAGTCCTTAATAGGGCTTATTTCACGCTGAACCGATTTCCAATGAATAAATTTTATATTTTTTCGCGGGAATATCGTTTTAACATACTTAGCATCAGCAAGTTCCTTTCGCTCCCCATGCACAATTATGTGATAGTCCTCTCTTAATTCTTCTGTTAGAAGTTTCAAGAACGTCGCTATTCCACCAGCAAACGGATCAACTATATGTACTATTTTCATTACAGGAAGAAAGGTGATTTATGGAGGTTGAGCATGGCAAATGTACTAAAAATAGAGATTAATGGCACGATTTTAAACACAAAAAGCTAAGTCTGTACTGTTAAGTCAACCACTTCTACGTGTAAAAAAAAAAATAGTTGGGTTTTTTATAAATAATTCAAGAAAAACCTACAAACAATCTATAATAAGATGCAATTTCACATTGAAAAATGATTGTTCTTAATATCGAAACAATATTAGCCGGTCTACTACCCCATTTCGGGCAGAAGGATTTAAAAATGAGGCATTTAGCTGAGTAACCTCGAAATTATTATAATCTTTAACAATGGCTATATTCGGGCTAATTTTCATAACATTAAAAGAATCAGCTTTATTAGCAAGAATATAGGTTTTATTTCTAATTAAATGGCTACCAATATTCCTTTCATTTATATACTCAGTTATAGGCAGTTTACAATAAAATTCCATACTATTACTGGCATAATTATTGAATATTAGAAGCTGAGCATCATTATCGGCAATTTTATTAAGATCTTTAGCTACTGCCGAATTGGCTTGATATTGCAACAAATTAGCATAAAAGCTAATATTAAGCACACAAGCTAATGTTATAAAAGCAATAAGAGTACCTGCTAAAATTCGATTGATTTTGCTTATGTTTTTGTAAAATAAAATAAAAATAAATGCCAAAAGTGATATTGCTATGGTGCTTATTAAAAAGATAGAAGCGGGAAACACAAGGCATGTCAATAAAAAAATGCCGCCGTATAGTACTATTATTGAAAACACCTGTAGGCCTAAAAAAACAGAAAAGGTTTTGGAAGCCTTTGGCAGAAGCAAATTCTTTCCAATATATGCCCCTGTAATTATAGCTGCTAATGGATGTAAAGGGAACGTATAATGCGGCAATTGATATTTTGAAAGTGAAAGAAAAATAAAAATAAACAAGAATCCACCTATAGTAACGGCTTCTCCCTGAGGGTTACTAATTGATTTTATTTTATCCTTAACCGCATAAAACAGTGCCGGAAGAAAAAATGCAGTCCACGGCAAGAAGCTCCAGAGAAAACTATGCACTAAAAAGAAAGGGTCGGGGTCATTGTTCCATCCGCTTTCGCCAGTTATACGTCCAAAACTTTGGGTCCAGTAATAAAACCGTATGCCGGAAATATGTTTACCAACATTATTAGCAACCGATTCCGGATGCATATCATATTGCTCATATAGCCCATAACTCATCGGCAATAATATGATTGCTATTACAACAATAGCTACCAGGTATTGCCAGCGAAAGAAGCTCTTCCACTGTCGTTTATAAATAAAGTCTGTCGAAAATGCTGTAACAGGAATAATAAGCCCGATGGGGCCTTTGGTGATCATTGCCAACCCTACACCAATAGCCCCTAACAACACATGCCTAAACTTAAGTGAGCGGTTAAATTCAGCCAGTTGCCAAATTGAAAACATTACCCAACCTGTAAGCATAGTATCTGTGCGCACATCATGAGTCATTAAATAAGTTGCGCAGCAAGATGCCATAATCAGAGCCGATATTTTGGCCGAATATTCATCATAAAAAAGTTTGGTGAAGCGATAAACTGAATATATACCAAGTATTAAACACAATATAGATGGCAGGCGGTATGACCAATCGTGGATACCGAATATTTTATAAGATAAACAGGCCGTCCAAAATATAAGCGGAGGTTTATCCAAATAATCGTGTCCCCTTTCTGTAACCTGCAGGTAATTGTGCGAATAAAACATTTGCTTGGAAATAAGCGCATATTGCGAAGCATCAACATCCATTAAACTAAGATGCATGCCAATGCAATAAATGCAGCCCAGTATAACCAGGCTAGCCCAAAAAAAAATATTAAATGACCTTGAAACAGTCATAGTAAAAGTAATGTATCAAAGGTACACTATTAACCCTAACTGTATATTAAAATATTGGCATGATATAATTTATACATTACCATTTTCTTATCGCGTTTATAAAAATATTTTCTCTACTTTTAGGTTGTTATTTCGCCCCGTTTACAATTTGATTTATTACTGTAAATGGAATTGTAACCGAATGCCAATTTTTCCGTATTAGTAAACTGTTTGAATCCATAAATATACCCCATCTGAGAAAACTACTTTTCATACTTTCCTTACTCTTTTCTCTTCAACCCTTTAAGGCTGATTCACAGTTTATTTTTGTAGGTAGTGCAACAACAACTGCAGCTCAATGTCCGGACGCAAATACAACGTATCAGCTTACTTCTAATACAGGTGGCGAGGGCGGTGAGATATGGTACACCACGCAGGTAAGTTTAACCAAGCGGTTTGATGTTACATTTCAAATGTTTTTGGGCACCAAGTCATATTCTGTTGGTGCCGACGGAATTTGTTTTGCCTTTCAACAACAAAGCACTAGCATAGGTAGCCTAGGCGGTGGCTTGGGTTATGGCGGTATAAAGCCATCTATTGCCGTAGAATTTGACACTTACCAAAATGGTTGGGACCCTGGATTTTGCCACACAGCTATAGAACAAAACGGAGATGTTGATCATACTACCGGAAACACATTAGCCGGACCTGTTCAACTTGATCCTGCCAATCCCAGTCTGCCGGACGGCAATTGGCACAACATGGAAATTATTTGGGATCCAATCACAAAAACACTTAAAGTTTATTACGATTGCGGCTTACGTTTATCTTATACAGGAGATATAATAAATAATATTTTTAGTGGAAACCCAAATGTTTATTGGGGATTTACTGCAGGTACCGGTGGTGCAGAAAACTTACAAGAAGTATGCCTCACCCACTCTTACCTTAACAATCTGAGGGATACACTGGTATGTAATGGCAATCCTGTAACACTTACTTCATCAGGCGGAGCGACCTATTCCTGGGCTCCTGCTGCGGGGTTAAATACTAACACTGGGGCATTGGTAGTTGCAACACCTACAGTAACGACAACATACACAGTTTCTATTACCAACAGTTGCGGACTTGTTAGTAAAGACAGTGCTACCATACGCGTTTCGAACACTGTGCTTACACCTTCGAGCACTACAGCTACTTGTGGCAACCCTAACGGTACAGCATCGGTTACCGCAGCAGGTGGAATAACTCCATATACTTATTCATGGACGGGCGGACAAACCACAACCACTGCTACCGCATTAGCACAAGGAAGTTATACCGTTACTTCTAAAGATTCCTTAGGATGCCAGGCAACTGCTGTTGAAGTTGTTCCGGGTACACCTGCATTGTTCGACTCTATTTCAGCTTTCACAAACGTATCAGTTGCTTGCGGAAGCAATGGCACAGCCACCGTTGGTGTTAGGGGTGGCGGCGGAACTTTCTCCTATTCATGGAACACGACACCAGTACAAACCAATGCCATGGCCACAAATTTGGGCGTGGGTAGCTATACGGTTACTGTTACCGATAATAATTTATGTACCGCAACTGCAACTGTTAGTATTACACAACCAGGTAAGCTCTCTGCATCTATTGCCGATAGTACACCTGTTTCATGTAATGGAGGCAATAACGGAACAGCCATAGGGGCTATTACAGGTGGTAATGCACCGTATACCTATTCATGGAGCAATGGAATAACCGGTATAAAAGATTCGATGATGACAGCGGGTAGTTATACCGTATCAATCACTGATGCCAATAACTGTAAAGTAACTGCTGTTGCAATTATAGCCCAACCACCAGCGCTGCACGATTCTATTTCGAAGCTTATAAACATACTATGTAACGGCCAAACTAATGGGCAAGCAACTGACGGAATGAAAGGTGGAACAGGTGCTTATACATATGCATGGAATACAGCGCCTGTGCAAACTAATCAAACAGCTACCGGATTAGGCCTAGGAACTTATACAGTTGTAGCAACCGATGCCAACGGCTGTAAGGATAGTACAACCGCCACTATCACTCAACCAAGTGGATTAGAGCTTGCAGCTTCACCGTTTGCTGCAACGTGCAATAATCTATGCGATGGCTCAGCTACAGTAATCCCTTCTGGTGGAACAGGGCCCAACTACACATACTCGTGGAGTACTGGAGCAACAACAAATACTGTCAGTAAATTATGTGCGGGCAGTTATTCAGTAGTAGTAATGGATGCTAACGGCTGCACGCACGATACCACCAACCTGGTAGTAACCCAACCACCCGCTATAGTATTAACCAAAACAGAAACAGCAGCCTTTTGTGGTAAAGCCGATGGCAGCGCAACCGCCAGCGTTTCGGGAGGAACACCACCCTACTTATATGCCTGGAGTAACGGACAAACATCAACTAACCTGACTAATGTAACACCAGGCAGCTATTGCTTTGGTGTACAAGATGCCAATAAGTGCCAGGACTCTATTTGTGTTATTATTGGCAATATACCCGGAGAGACAGCTTCTATAACTTCTGTAACACCTGTTACCTGTAATGGAGGAACTAATGGAACTGCCACCGGAACAGCTACAGGAGGCACACAACCTTATACCTATTCCTGGACAACAGCACCGGCACAAACCAATGCTACAGCAACTAACCTAAGTGCAGCGGCCTATACCTTAACGGTAACCGATTCTGCCGGATGTACCAGTAAAGCCATAGCAACTGTAATACAACCAGCTTTGGTAGTAACAACACTAAGTGCAAGCCCTGCTACTATATGCTATGGAGGAACACCTTCCACCTTAACAGCCAATTCAACCGGAGGTAACGGACAATATGTTTATAGCTGGGCACCTACCGCCAACCTGAACGACAGCACGGGACCCAGTGTAGCCGCTAGTCCTACTGCAACTACTATCTATACTGTAACCTCATCCGATACCAATAAGTGCCCTGCGTCACAGGTAACCGTAACGGTAACCGTAGACCCTCAGCTAAGTGTAACTACAGGAACGCCTGTAGCAGCCTGCCCGGGTAAATCGATAACCTTATCAGCTAAAGCAAGTGGTGGTAATGGAAACTATACCTATACATGGCAACCGGGTAATGAAACAGGAGCTAACCCTACTGTTAGCCCTTCCTCAACCGGATACTATACGGTAATAGTAAGCGATGGTTGCACCAACCCAGATGCGAAGGATAGCATGGAAGCCATTATAGATCCGTTACCGGTAATTGTATTTACTGCAGATACTCTAAACGGTTGTTATCCTGCCTGTGTATTGTTTACAGATAAGAGTACGATAAGTTCAGGTGGCATAAAATCATGGGCATGGGCATTTGGAGATGGAAACACGTATGGAAGCAATACAACAGCAAGCAAAGTAGATACAGGATACAACTGTTATGCAAACCCCGGTGCCTATTCAGTAACAGAAACAGTAGTATCAGACAGTGGTTGCCCTAATTCATATACCAATACCAATATGATAACGGTATACGATCATCCGCATACCAACTTTACTGCATCGCCTCAATCAACAACCATAGAACAGCCGGGTATTGTATTTACCGACCAAACAACAGATGCCTATGGTATTACTAACTGGTTGTGGGAAACCTTTGGTGATGCTTCTGATTCAATAAAGACAACCAAGAACACTACCCATACTTATTCCGACACAGGTACCTTCTGTGTGAAGCTGGTGGACATCAATAAACATAATTGTGTTGATTCGGTAACTAATTGTGTGGTGATTGAAGCAGTATTTACCCTGTATATACCAAACGCATTCACGCCAAATGGTAATGGCTTGAATGATGTATTCATTCCTCGCGGCACTTACTTTACAAATTTTGAAATGTACATTTTCAACCGCTGGGGCGAACAGATATTCTTTACAAGAAATATAGACATGGGCTGGAACGGGGGCTACAACAATGGCAATACCATTGAACAAGAGGATACCTACATCTATATTATAAAGGTGACTGATTTTAAGGGCAAGACGCACAGTTATACAGGACGAGTAACTTTGCTGAAGTAGTATTTTATGTATTTATTGTACTATAAGCTTCCCGCTTGCTATGTATTCCCCTTTTTCCGAAATCACTCTATACAGGTATACCCCTATGGATTGGCCATCCAGCCTTATTTCGGTGTTAACTTTTTTTAGAGTTCTTTTATAAATTATTTGCCCAAGCATATTGTATATCTCTATCCGGGCAGCACACATATCTTCTTGCGTAATAACCGTAAAGATTCCATTGTTTGGATTGGGATAAACATGGATAATATTGCTATGCGTATTTAGTTCTTGAACTGAAGCATTAAGGTTAGGTGAAGTTGAACATAAACCAATTGAATCACATCCATTACTATCTATCTTTAATACCCATACATCTTCTAAACCAGTATCCTGTGATGATGTTGGACTGCAGAAACCTGAAGCAACTATACCCCCATCTAATGTAGTCTTACAATCCCTTAGATAATTTGCGCTGGTTGCCCCAACCACTTTTCGATAATTCCTATACCATATTAATTTCCCTGAACTATCGACACGCATAACTGAACCATCTGTGGCATTATTATCTTTAATTTGTCCAGCCGTTATTAAAGTATAATCGTTCATTTCTACCACCCCGCAATTGGGTCCTGTCATACTAGTACTAGCATAAGGAGAATACCCAAAGTTCCATAATAATTTACCATTACTATCTACTTTAATAATATCCATTTCAGAATAATTTGACGAGTCTTTATTTGTTGAAAATGCATACCCTCCCTCCTTCAATGAAGTAACTCCTGCGAAACCTGAGGCTGGGTAACTATATATCCACTTTACATTGCCTGAGCTATCCAGTTTTATTAGTTGAGGGCTATTCCATCCTGCTCCAACAATATACCCACCATCTGAAGTAGTGTCTATACTATATCCAAAGTCATTCCCAGATGAACTAAAAATTTTTCTCCATTTTGTATTTCCTACTGAATCTATTTTAATCACCAATACCTGATAAAGGCTGTTCTTTTTGCCCTGAGCAATACCAACCAATAAAATTGCTTTATCTTTTGTCAATATACATCTACTAACTCCTAAATAGTTTAAGGGATCAAAGAAGGTTCTTGACCATATAGAATCGCCAACATTATTAAATTTTAATATTATTATGCCACTATCCTTACTGCCTGTAAAAACATAATTGCCGCTGGTTACATTTATAACGTCAGAGCAGGTGTAAGAATGTGTACCGCCCCCATACACTTTTTGCCACTTTTTATTACCGGTGGAGTCTAATTGCATCAATCCTATCTTCCCGTATGCACAGTCACTATCCACCTCGGCAGCCACTAAATACCCATTGGAGATTATAGCTATCGCGTTAGACCCCGATGAACACTGGCCTTTAAAATCGTACCTGTTACTAAAATATATGTGTTGCCCAAATACAAAATGAGAAAGTATCAGGCCTAATAATAGAATAGTTAAGTGGTTTCTCATTTTATAAATGTAATAAAAAAGTCCCGCTTTGCAGCAGGACTTTTCTATCTAACTATTATTAATTTTTACTTAGCTACAGCGCCTGCAAGTTGCTTGTCCAATACATCCATTACCTGGCGTACTGCCTTAGCTGAAGAATCAAGCAATGCTTTTTCAGCATCATCAAGTTTCAGTTCAATGATCTTTTCAATACCGTTCTTACCAAGCATTACAGGTACACCAAGGTAAATGCCTTTGTAACCATATTCGCCATTTAATAATGTGCAAACAGGGAATACTCGGTTTTCGTTCTTAACAATAGCTTCTACCATTTGTGCAGCAGCTGCGCCCGGTGCGTACCAAGCCGATGTACCTAACAGGTTCACTATTTCTCCACCGCCATTCTTAGTTCTTTCAATGATAGCGTCAATCTTTTCCTTTGGCAATAATTCTGTTAACGGAATACCGGCAACAGTTGTGTAACGTGGCAGCGGAACCATAGTGTCTCCGTGACCGCCAAGTAACATACCTTGAATATCTTTAGGTGAACAGTTTAATGCATCAGCAATAAAAGCACGGTAACGTGCAGTATCTAAAATACCAGCCATACCAAATACTCTCTTCGAATCAACCTTTGCAGTTAAGTAAGCGCAGTAAGTCATAACATCAAGTGGGTTCGAAACCACAATGATCTTAGCATTTGGAGAATATTTAATTACGCTTTCGGTAACCGAACGAACGATACCCGCGTTGGTAGCGATCAAGTCATCGCGGCTCATACCCGGTTTACGTGGCAGGCCCGATGTAATTACAACCACATCTGAATCTTTGGTTTGGCTGTAATCGTTAGTTGAACCAACTACGCGTGTACTATAGTCATTGATAGGAGCCGTTTCCCAAATATCCAGGGCTTTACCTTCTGAAGTACCTTCCTTAATATCTAACAAAACAACTTTGTTAACTATATCTTTTTGGGCGAGCACATTAGCACAGGTTGCCCCTACATTACCTGCACCTACAACAGTTACCTTCATGGTTTATAATTTTTTTGTTGGGGCAAAATTAGTAAAGAAACTATACCAAAATCAATTGTTGATTTCTTAATTTTTGGGGCTATACGAAATCAGAAAATACGGCGTTAGTCTCAGAATTTATGCTTATAGCTCAAGCATTAGCTTCACATTCACTTCGCGTGCGGTAAGGTAGTTCGGTATGGCATATTTACGGCCATTAATATCCTCTATCCAGTTATACGATATAACGTTATTTACCTGCAATAAGTTAAACACTTCCAATCCCATCCATAGACTCTTAAAATATTTACCCAGGCCAATTTTTGTTTTTCCACGATGCCCAATCACCAAATACGATAGACCCAGGTCAACCCTTTTATAAAAAGTACTGCGCAATGTATCGCCATATACATTGTTACCGGGAGGGCCAAATGGCAGGCCTGTACCAAATAATAAATTCAAATTCACTTTTAGGTTAGGGTAACTTGGTAAATAATCCTGAAAGAAGAAACCGACTGTTAAACGTTCGTCGGTAGGCATTGGCAATGTACCGACATTGTGTTTTATACTATCTGCAACAGTTGTGTTAGCCGTAACACCGGGTATGATTTGTTGGCCGTAACTATTATAGTCTACATAATACGATGCATCTTTGATCTGATAGCTAGCCTGCATTAACGATAAGCTAAACCACGATTCCAAGCCTTTTACAAAGTTCCCGTTTATTTTCATATCCAACCCTTCTATATGTCCCGACGCGGTCTGACTTGGAAAATAATTCACCACCACATTACTTAGCTCATAAGGTTCAACACTTACCAAGTCCTTATAATATGCTTCGGTTATCCATTTAAATGGCTGGCCCCAGGCTTTAAAGTTCCAGTCAGCTCCCGCAACAAAGTGAATTGATTCCTGATCTTTTACACTCGTAAACAGGCTGCCATCAGGCTGAAGCATTTCACGGTAAAATGGTGGCTGGTAATACAAGCCCGATGAAAGGCGGAACATAATATCGTTCTTCCAATGGGGCTTATAGGCTAATGTTGCACGAGGACTAATCACTAATTCCCGATTAACATCCCAGTAATTGGCACGTACACCGGCAGTAAAAATAAATGTAGATGTATCGAGCGCGGTCCATCTTGAAATATTTTCCACATATCCCATCAAGCGATTTGATTCTAAGGTGTCGTATCCTTTCGCAACGTTTTGCAACTGCAATGAATATGGACTATATGGCTGCGAGTAGCCAGCAGAATCACTCAAATTCCACTGACTGGTTTGACTCATAAAACTTTCGTGTTGAAATGTAGCGCCCCATATTACTTTACTCTTTGCGCTATAATCATATGTACCCGAATATTGAAAACTTAGCACATTGGCATTAATATTATCACGTGCATGTTCTACATAAGCACCCACCCCTACTCCATATGCAGCCTGCGCAAAGGTTGAACTACCCAGGTTCGAATTTAATTCGCTGATAAGGTATTGCCCAATAATATCGTAGTTCTGCGCTTCCTGATCGTTATAAGCTGAAATAGTGAAATTCATTTTCAGCTTGTGTTTCTTATCGTTGCGATAAAAGTTTCTATCGTACACCAATGATATAGCGCCCATTGCAGTTTGATATGAATCTTCTTCTTGTCCCTGAAAATATACTTGCAACTGGTAAGCTTGACTCACGGTACCAAAAGAAGCCAACTCGCTTTGTGGATCGAATATATAATTGTTGTTGGAATAATAACCCAGCACGTCCAATTCCCAATGATCGTTTAGCGCGTATGTCATATATAATTGTGCATCGGTAAATTCAGGTTTATAATCACCCTGTATATCGAGTCCCTTCAATAAATATTGATTTGATTTATGGCGAATGCCGAATATCCAGGTGAACCGATCGCTTTTATCAGAGCCTTCCATATGCAGACTTTCGCCCAACAAGCTTGCCGATGCAGTGGCTTCAAACTCCTTTGGCTTTTTATACGTAACATCTAAAACTGACGATAGCTTGTCACCATACTTCGCTTCAAAGCCACCGGCAGAAAATGAAACTGATGAAACCATATCGGGGTTCACAAAACTTAAACCTTCTTGTTCGCCTTGGCGAACCAATAGTGGTCGATAAACTTCTATACCATTTACATAAACTAAATTCTCATCATAACTACCACCACGCACCGAGTATTCAGAACCTAATTCTGTACGACTGAATACTCCCGGCTGGGTCATCAATATAGCGTTGAAGTCTCCTGACGGAGATGGAATAAAATTGACCAGTTTAGGGTTCAGCTGAATAATTTCCTGGGCATCGTGCCGAGATGCAACCACCTGAAAGGTATCGAGCCTGCTGCCCATGGTCATGTGCATGCTTATATTTATTTCCCGGGTCTCACCTTCTTTCATTTTAAGTTTAAAGTGCACCGATGAGTAACCGGTATGCGTGAAGAATATTTCCTCTTCTTTACCGGCAGGAAGATAATAGGTATATGCCCCTGTACTATCAGTAAAGCCCGGCAGTGTAGATTCTCCCATTAACCCTATAAACACCAATTGAACAGGCTGCCCAAGGCTATCTTTAACAATGCCATGTATAGCAGCTTGCTGGGCAGATGCTGAAGCGCAAAAGCCAAAAACAAATGCAAAAGCAAAGAATGTCTTTATTCTGGATATGGTCACTCTATTCGGTAAAGGGAACAAATATAACTAACGCCCGCGAGTGTTGTTTATTGCACTTTTAGTTCGCCTGCTTTCCAAGCCTGTATGAACTGTGCCCATGCAATTGGGTTTAGCAGGTTATTAGGCGGATATTGGCCGGCATAATACAGCTTGTTATTTTCTTGCTGCATGCTATTCATAAAGCTCGACTGAGGATCGATAGGGAAGCCTTCCATTTGTGCCTTACGCTGTGCAAGCGCTAAATTTCGCTTAGCTCTGTCCATATCATTATCCGGTAGATCGAGTCTTTTAAAAGCTTCCACAAAAGATTCTTTCGAAGGCCAAGGGTAGATCTTTACCTCTTTTAAGTTGGCAGTATCTTTATCCATTAAGTGAATAAGCGAATACCTGTCGGTTGATAAAGTATCAGGAATAAAATAAGGGCTCATTCTATAACCAATGGCAGAAAACTCTATAGTATCACCGGGCTGTGCAACAAACGAATAATAACCTGAATAGTCGCAAATGGTACCATGCGAAGTTCCTTTTATAATAATAGCGGTAAACGGAACAGGTTGTAAACTTTGCTTCTCTAGTGCAATACCAGAAAAGGATACCAACTGATGGCGTTTAGGTTGAGCATTTGAAAAACTAACGGTCAAAAGCAAAAGAGCTACTACTAAATATCTGAACTTATACATATATCAATTAATTAAAACGGTATGGGGCTATTAACTCAAACGTAGGTATGCGCACTTCAAAGGTTGTGCCATCTATTTTATTCTGCATTAAATATGTGCCGTGCATTTTTCCGGCTTCACTAACCAATGGGCAAAATGATTCGTACTGGTACTCATCTTCGGGATACAATGTTGGCTGTTGCGAAACAACACCTTCGCCTTCCACTTCGTTCCAGCCTGCAACCGAATCAAAAATGTGCCAGTGCCTGCGTAAAAGCTGCACGGTTTGGTCGCTTTTATTTTCAATAGAAATAGTGTACGAGAAAACAAAATAAGCTTGCTGCGGACGCGAATGCGCTGCTTCGTACTTAGTTTGTACAGTAATTTTAATTCCGTTTGTTATTTCAGTAGCCACCATTTTACCTTTAATAAAGTACAAGTATAGTAATTTGCAGAATAACTCAAAATACCATAGAACACGGATGATGCTGATTGAACAGATATCAACTGATTTATATCACTTGACCCCTGTTTTATCCGAATAATTAGTATTCTATCTATTCGACGACTTTAGTAAGCCAAAACCTGCTTTAGCTTTCCGGCAAAGTGCGCTTTAGGCAGAAAATCCCATTCCAGTTCATTACCCATAGGTATAGGGGTATCGAATGAAGCGCAACGTACCACAGGACCATCGAGATGTTCGAAGCAATTTTCATTTATCAATGCTGCAATCTCCCCGCCTATTCCACCGGTAAATGTGTCTTCGTGCAATACAATAACCTTGCCCGTTTTCTTTACCGATTCGTAAATAGCTTCAGTATCTAATGGTAATAAAGTACGCAAATCAATAAGGTCGGCCGATACTTCAGGCATAGCTTTCAAGGCTTCCATGGCCCAATGCACACCATAACCATAGGTTATAATACTTACATCATTCCCTTCCAATACTCTGCGTGCTTTACCTATTTCAACTGTATAGTAATCATCGTATATATCTTCCGATACGCTACGGTATAATCCTTTATGCTCAAAATATATTACAGGGTTAGGATCTTCGAAAGCGGCTAACAGTAAGCCTTTTGCATCACTCGGGAAAGCAGGATAAACCACTTTTAAACCGGGTGTATGCGTAAACCAAGCCTCATTACTTTGTGAGTGGAACGGCCCTGCACCTGTACCGGCACCCGTAGGCATACGCACAACCACATCGGCATTCTGGCCCCAACGGTAGTGCGATTTTGCCAGGTTATTTATTATCTGGTTAAAGCCACAGGTAACAAAATCGGCGAACTGCATTTCTACCATTGCCTTGTAACCATTGATAGATAAACCAAAGCCCGCGCCTACAATAGCCGATTCACAAAGCGGAGTATTGCGCACCCTTGCCTTGCCAAATTCATTTACAAAACCTTCAGTAACTTTAAATACTCCCCCATACTCTGCAATATCTTGCCCCATTAAAATAAGGTTAGGGTGCTTTTGCATGGCCATTTTCAAGCCATCCGATACCGCATCGATATATCGTTTTGCTTTTTTATTTTGTGTAGCCGGTTCAGTAACAGTAAAAGTTGTTGGTTTATATACATCAGCAATTTCCCTAGCTGCATCGGCCTTTACAGGCTGTTCAGCCATTGCCGATTCTAATGCCTTTTCAATTTCATTCTTTATCTCAGCCCTAAACTCATCGATCTTAGCCTGAGTTATGGCACCTTCTTCCAGCAAAAAGTTTTCGTAATTAGCTACGGGGTCTTTTTTGCCCCACATATCAAATAATTCTTGTGGAACATATTTAGTACCCGATGCTTCTTCATGCCCGCGCATACGGAAGGTCATACATTCTAAAATAAATGGCCTGTTCTTTTGCGCTATTTTTTCTGATAATGATTTAATTGCATCATATACTTCCAGCACGTTGTTACCATCTACCTGCACACCTTCAATACCATAACCAATAGCTTTATCAATAAATTGCTTGCAACGGAACTGCTCATTCGACGGAGTTGAAAGTCCGTAACCGTTGTTCTCAATTATAAATATTACCGGCAGATCCCATACAGCAGCCACGTTTATCGATTCGTGAAAATCGCCTTCGCTGCTTCCACCATCGCCACTAAATACAACTGTCGGCTTGGTACCTTTTTGTTTCCTCAGCATATCACCCAATGCAATACCATCGGCCACACCCATTTGCGGACCAAGGTGAGATATCATACCTATTATCTTATATTCTTGTGTACCAAAGTGGAAAGACCTGTCGCGGCCTTTAGTAAAGCCACCCGCCTTGCCCTGAAACTGTTTAAATAACCTATCTAAAGGAATATTGCGTGATGTAAACACACCCAGGTTACGGTGCATTGGTAGTATGTACGATTCCTTATCAAGCGCCATAGCCGAACCTACCGATATAGCCTCTTGCCCAATACCCGAAAACCATTTCGATACTTTGCCCTGCCTTAATAGCGAAAGCATTTTTTCTTCTATCAGCCTTGGCAACAAAATAGCGCGGTATAATTCTACCAGGCTTTTATCGTCGTGCTTTTTACGGTCGTATTTTATGGCTCTCTCGGTCGCTATCATGGCTTGTTATTTTATGCAAAAGTAGGCTTTTATCGATTATGGGTTTCAGACACGAATTTCACGAATTAAGTTCATCATTGCGAGGCACGAAGCAATCTTACCAAACGCCCCAAATCCCTAAAGGGTTTTAACTTTTACCTGTTCACATTGCACTTTTAACTTAATGCATCTCATATATGGGAAACAGTTGCTAATAAAATACAATCCTAACAATATCAGTCCCAAACATTACTTACTTACCATAAATCAAGTAAAACAGGACACGAATTAAGGTTTTTTCACGTCGAATGCAACAAAATATTTCTAACTTCGTAAAATAACATACAACCAAAACCCTTACACCATGAAAAAGTTAGTTTTTACCCTTTTAGCCTTGGTGCTAGTTGTCAGCTTTACATTCGGACAAGCAAAAAAATCGCACAAAGGCAAACTCGATCGCAAAACCTATGTAGTAGAAGTTTTACCTGATGGCAAAAAGAAGGCCGGCATTGATGAGTTAAAATTTGTTAGCGGCACATTAGACAGTAAAATGATGACCGACGATGGATTTAAAGCTGCATCCTATGATGCTACTGTAGATTCTTCGGCCAACCCACCTGAAATAAATTTCACCTGCACTGCCAGCGATGACAAGGAAGGTACCTACGAGTGGACCGGCAAAGTAACCGGAGATGATATTGAAGGTAGCGGCAAGCTTACCACTAAAAAAGGTAAAACCAAAAGGTCCTTTACTTTTAGCGGTACTTTAAAAGGAAAGAAGGAAGCAAAGTAATAAGTAATTGTGAAGTGAATTCATCGACACGAATTTCACGAATTCGGTGATTAGGATATTATGCTTAAAACCGATTTCAACTCGAAAATCTGTGAATCTGTGGCTTGGCTATAACTTGGTAATTAGTGAAATTAGTGTCTGTTTTTAAATCCCTTCTGCTACAAAAGCCAGTTTGTTTTCGGCCTTATTAACCGAAATACGGAATATTTTTGGAATGCCCTTTGCTTTTAAATCTGCAAGGACTCGCCAGCCTTTGCTTACTTCTTTGGCATTGCAATACACAAGGCTAGATCCATTCGATGAAAATATCCAACCGTCTTCTGTAATGTAAAAATCTTCGGTGCCTTGTGGCAATTGAATCCAGGTTCTATAAGTACCCTTATAAATAGGTTGGTACTGCCTTCCTGCTTTATCTTTTAAGTGTTGTTTATCCGCACTTAAGGCATCAGCGTCTAAAAAGGTAATCCAATTACCATTACGTTTTGTCTGACAAAAAGCAAGTCCGTTATTATATTTAAACAAGCTACGGTCGGCACTATCGCACAAATATTTTTCAGTTTTATCTGTTATGTTTATCCGTTTAAGTGAAACTGGGTTACTTAACACCACAGCCGCTATTTCATTTTCATTTAACCAGCAGTAATACCCAATAGAATCTTTGCAGGTATAAATCTTTTCTGTTACCGAACCATCCAATGATACTCTGGTTAAATTCTGTTCAGCACCCTTCACTACCGAAATGTATTTACCATCAGGCGTTAGTTTGGGCGAATATTCTGCTTCAGTATTATTGGTAAACTGTTTTGTTTCTTTTGTTTTTATATCATACAAATAAACATCGGTCGCCTTATTATTTCGCTCACTTACATAGGCTATTGAATTTAGTTTCTCAATAAAAACAGGTTGATTATCGTAGCTTTTGTTATTACTTATATCGGTAACTGAACTATCTGCCAAACTAAAAACATCTCCCTTTTTCTGAATGTCTATTAAATAAACTTCGGTGGAAGGTAAGGCGGGTATGGGTAACCTAGATTGAGCGAATAATGTATTATAGAAAACGGAGCATACAATAAAAAAAAGGCTTATCTTATTTTTGCTCATACCCTTTATTATCTGATATTTTATAATACATCTCCAATAAATCTATTTGTATACTAGGGCATGCAAAATCGGCATCGTTATTAGCTTTTACAGTCTTAAATATTTTAAGAATATGGTCATGGAAAGTACTATCCTTTTGAAGTATAGTTTTGGGATGCCATCCATTATAACCAAAAATACCAGGTTCAGGTGCATTCCCACCCGCATCAATAGTATATTCTGTATTTATCGTAATAGAGGTCACCTTTAATCTCAGAACAAAACTATTACCAGTATCACTAATTATTTCATACCTACCATTAATTGTAGATAAAGGATTCGGAGTTGTCGCATCCAATCCGTATTTAAAAGTTCCATCGGCATAGAAAGAAAAAGTATTAGCATATACCTCCGCCCCACTGCACATTCCCTTATACCAAGTACCCACTAACTCTTTCTTTAAATGAGAAAGGTGGTACGATTTTTGCACCTTACTCTTGGCACTATCATGCGTCGTTTGCTGGGCAAAAGTAGCAAGCGTTATAAAAAAAGATAGTATTGTAAGTGGTACTCTCATGCTCCAAATTTAAGAGTTCTATTGTAATTACACATTTTACAATACGCTTCTATAGAGCCTAAAAAAACTAAACCCTCCCTTATGGGGAAGGGAGGATTTAGCTGGGGTTTTAGATTACAAACTATCTTTTTTCTCCACCATGGCCACCTTCAGGGTGTCCCATTTGTGGGGCAGGTTCGCGTGGAGGCGGAGCCTGATGTTGAACTGGTGCTTGATGTTGCATTGGCTCCTGGCGTTGTTGTGGTGCTTCGCGTTTTGGCGGAGCCTGATGTTGTGCTGGAGCTTGATGCTGCATTGGCGCTTGGTGTTGTGGTGCTTGATGAGCAGAGGCTTGGTGTTGAGCCGGTGCTTGATGTTGCATTGGTGCCTGGTGCTGTGGGGCTTGGTGCTGTGGTGCCGTGTGTTGCGCAGGAGCCTGGTGTTGTGCAGGGGCATTATGCATTGTTGTATGCGATTGAGCCGTATGTGCAGGTACGGTAGTATGCGTTGTAGCATGGCTACCCGCTGCTACTGAATGTCCGCTTGCATCAAATTTTTTGCCACCAACCGTGCTATTAGCCAACACACTTGGCTTACCATGATTGGCAGATACGTGTTGTTCTTTACTGGCGCTTGCAGTATGCTGGTGAGATTGTTGTGATGAGGTTGGCTCAACATGCCTTTCGTTTGCTGCAGTGCGTTCCTCGGCAGTAGGCTGGGCTTCTACTCCACCACGGCCGTTAAAACTTGCACGGCCAGGGCCACGCGCTACCGATTTATCTTCATATGTATTGTGAACGCGGCTGGGGTCAACATGGCTTACCGCTGTGTTGTACCTAAAGTGGCCGCCTTCCCATCTTCCGCCATCATAACCATGGCCGCCATAACCATATCCGTAATTTATGCCTCCATAAAAGCCTACATGTTCGCCCCAATAGCCGGCATGCCATATATATACGCCATTATCGAAACCCCAATAACAAGGAGTCCATAAAAAACCAATTGTTGGTGGCTCTACCCAAACACCCGGTACCCAATAGTAACCATCATCGTCGTAGGCCCAGTAACCGGGTGTCCATATATAACCATCTGCAGGGCAAATGGGTTGTACATAAACAGGAAACTCTGGTGGTGCCACAGTAATTGACACCGCCACCTGTGCCTGTGTTTTTTCTACTCCCGCTAAAGAGAGTATTGTTAGTATAAGAACGAAAATCTTTTTCATGATCATTTTATTAATGGAGTTAACAATCGAATTAGGATGCTAAGTAACCCCTGAAAAATCAAAACGTTAGTGTTTTTTCGGCGAACTGGATAAATGAAAAGTTAAAGTGCGCTTATAATGAGCCACAAAAATCCATAATATGGTCGCCTAAAGATCGTTAACGCGTTTTACTTTTCCACTCACGCACAAGTGGTTGAAAAGTATGCTGCATTTTTAAATGCAATTGAACTTATCCGCGCTAATTTTGTATTAGATGAATAAAGTTGATACCTACCTTGCTTATCTCTATAAAACTCGATTCCTATTTTATACTGAGAGATAAAAAATTATATACCGACAGAAACCGTCACTTTCCGACATTTATCAGACACTACTAAAAGTGCATTAACACATTGGTTATTAATGAAATAATCAACACCCAAAAGCCAAAATACGAATGTAGGCTTCACGTTAGTAGTATTCGATTATATTTGCACCCTTAAAACTTAAAACTACAGCAGTATGTCGCTAAAGAAAATAACTGAATTACTGGGCAAAGACGCCGACAGTTTATTGACACATAAGAGCAAAACCATTACCAAGGAACAAATACACCATCCGGGCCCTGATTTTGTGGACCGTTCGTTCGGTGGCTCTAACCGCAACATACAGGTTTTAAGGAGCTTACAAAGCATTTATGGCCATGGCCGCTTGGCTAATACCGGTTATGTATCTATACTACCGGTCGACCAGGGCATTGAGCACTCAGCGGGTGCTTCTTTCGCTCCAAACCCTATTTATTTCGACTCAGAGAATATTGTAAAATTAGCTATTGAGGGCGGTTGCAATGCAGTTGCTTCTACCTTCGGGGTATTAGCATCAGTATCTCGTAAGTATGCCCACAAAATACCTTTTATAGTAAAGATCAACCACAGCGAAATGCTAACCTACCCTAACAAGTTCGACCAGGTTATGTATGGCACTGTAGAAAGTGCATGGGAAATGGGCGCTGTTGCTGTAGGCGCTACTATTTATTTCGGTTCAGAAGAATCGACCCGCCAATTGCAGGAAGTGGCTCAGGCATTTGAACTGGCTCACCAATTGGGTATGGGTACTATATTATGGTGTTATTTAAGGAACAACGGATTTAAAAAAGATGGCGTTGACTACCACGCTGCAGCTGACTTAACTGGTCAGGCTAACCACCTTGGTGTAACTATACAGGCCGATATTATTAAACAAAAACTGCCTACCAATAATGGTGGTTATACCGCCATTAACTTTGGAAAGACCAGCCCAATAGTTTATGATAAGCTTACTTCACCACACCCTATCGACCTTTGCCGTTACCAGGTAGCTAATTGCTATATGGGCAGGTTCGGGTTAATTAACTCAGGCGGAGAATCGAAAGGTGCATCAGATCTTTCGGAAGCAGTAGCAACCGCAGTTATTAATAAACGCGCAGGCGGACAAGGCTTGATATCGGGCCGTAAGGCATTTCAGAAACCGATGAAAGATGGTATTGAACTTTTAAATACCATACAAGACGTTTACCTGAGCAAAGAAATTGATCTTGCTTAATTAATGGCACCGGAAACCCCTTCTTCATTAACAATGAATAGTAATTGGTTTAAACGCATAAAAGAAGGTATTACCACCTCTACTCGCGAAAAGAAAGAAACTCCGGAGGGGCTTTGGTATAAATGCCCGTCGTGTAAAAACATTATTCCTTCCGAGGAACATTTGGCGAATATGTTGGTGTGTCCGAAATGCGACTACCATGAGAAAATAGGCTCGGAAGAGTATTTCCATATTTTGTTCGATGATAAGTTCACGGAAATTGCCAAGAACATAAAGCCAACCGATCCTTTACATTTTGTTGATACCAAGCCATACATCGACAGGTTAGCTGCATCGCAGGAAAAGACCCATTTGAATGACGCGATGCGTGCTGCAGAGGGTAAGATGAATAAAGCAAAAGTAGTTATAGCTTGTATGGACTTTACCTTTGTTGGTGGTTCGATGGGTTCGGTAGTTGGAGAAAAAATTTCACAAGCTGTTGATCGTTGCTTAGAACATAAGTGCCCGCTCATCATCATCTCTAAATCGGGTGGCGCACGTATGATGGAAGCTGCTTTTTCATTAATGCAAATGGCCAAAACTTCGGCTAAGCTCACCATGCTTGCAGAGGCCAAGCTGCCTTATATTTCATTACTTACCGACCCTACCACGGGAGGTGTTACTGCATCCTTCGCTATGCTCGGCGACCTTAACATTTCAGAACCAGGCGCGCTTATTGGTTTTGCCGGGCCACGTGTAGTAAAAGAAACTATTCGTAAAGACTTGCCTAAAGGTTTCCAAACTGCTGAGTTCCTTTTAGAACATGGCTTTTTAGATGCTATTGTTCACCGCAAGGAGTTGAAAGGGAAATTGAGCATGCTGCTCGAGTGCCTTAAGGTAGAGGCTGCTTCTCAGAAAATATAGTAAGCCACAGCGGAAAAGCTATCAGCTTAAAAATACGGTTGTTATCTGGCTTGTTTGGGTTATTGAAAAGCTTGTCATAATCCTGTAGTATCTTCTTTCTATCCATAAAATCATCCAATACCGGATTATCAAATATGTAACGCAGGTCTTTGTGTATATCAGCTATCCAGGTAGGGCCGGGGGTCATATATCCCTTCTTATCTTTACGGTCGAGGACCTGTTGCGGTACTATACCTCTCATAGCTTCACGCAACAAGGGCTTTAGTTTGCCGCCTTGTATCTTATACTTCGAAGGGATGGAGAACACATATTCAATAAGCTTAATGTCATCAGAGAACGGGGTACGTGATTCTACCGAATGCCACATAGAGCAACGGTCTTCACATTTCAAATAGCTCTTCAACAAACTATTGTTAAAGTCATTACTCAATGCTTCGTTCACTGATTCTGCCACTCTGGGTTTCTCATCAAGTTGAGATACATGCTGGTTCAGGAAATCGCGATTGAGATACTTCAACTCATTATGAATAGAGAGCCTTGCAGTAAGTTGTTGTTTAACTGGTAACCTGAACAGATACTCTTTAAGCACCATTTGCTTGAAATACTGTTTCAACGATGGCACCAGTTTTTGAATTTCCTTTGAAGCCTTTATAAACGAAGAAACACCATAAGTATTTAATATGTCCTGCAAATAGTAAAAGTAATATGACTCATATCCTGCAAACAATTCATCACCCCCTTGGCCATCAAGTACAACTTTTATGCCGGTTTCCTTTATTAACTGCATCACCCTGTATTGCGCATAAGTACTGGTACTCCAAATAGGTATGTCCTGGCAATAAATCAGATTCTTTAAATCACCTAATAGTTCAGCAGAATTTGGTTTTACAACATGCGCATTCGACTGCGTATGCTTAGAAATAATTTCGGCCCAATGGCCCTCATCAATTCTCTTATCATCAAATGCTACCGTAAACGTATTAAGAGCGCTGTGGTTGCTATTATGTATCAAACTCACAATACTTGAACTATCAATACCGCCGCTCAAGCATGAACCAACTTCTACATCTGATCTTAATCGTAACCTTACTGCATCATCAACTAATGACCGTATTTTCTCTACGCTTTGCTTTTCATCAAACGTATTGTTGTCATACTCTTTCGAATATGGCAACGTATAATACTTCTGCTTTTTAAGCTCGCCTGTTTTTAGGTTTATAGTTAAGTTGTGTGCAGGAAGTAACTCTACAATACCCGAGAACATACCCTCCTCTTGTCTTTCCATATTTGAGTATATCCAATAGTCGAATATGGCTGAAGCATTTGGCTTAAATTCAACTACTCCGCCTGCCAGCAAAGCTTTTTGTTCAGATGCAAAAGCAAAGCAAGAAGCATTATGCACATAATAAAATGGCTTAACCCCAAACCTATCACGGCTTACAAACAACTTTTGGTTTGCTTTATCGTAAATAACAAAGGCCCACATGCCGTTAAAGTGATTCACACAATCGGCTCCCCATTGTTTGTATGCAGCAAGTATAACTTCAGTATCGGAGTGTGTATGAAATCTATAACCAAGCTTGGAAAGGTCTTCCCGTAATTCTTTGTAATTATATATTTCGCCATTGTGCACAATCCACAGACTCTTCTCAATATTGCACATAGGCTGGTAGCCGGTGGGCTGAACATCAATAATACTTAGCCTGCGGTGAGCCAATATAGCATCTGCATTCTCAATGTTACCGATCGATACGGTAGGCTTATGCAAAATACCTGATTCAATAATTGTACTTGGTGTATCGTTACCGAAAGCAGAAGTTACTTTATTCCCATCGATAATAAGATACCCATCTCCATCAGGACCACGATGCTTAATAGCATCATTCATCCTTCGAACTGCTTTAACAGCATTAACTGATGAATTATTAAATCTAACTATGCCTGCTATTCCGCACATATATTACTAACGCCTGTTTAACACTTTATTATACACATCTAAAAACTGGTTAGCAATCGACTTTGCATTTACCTTATGAACTACTGATGCTCGTATATCTTCAGCATTTCCAAATCTACTTTTATCATTCGCCACCACCTCCATTGCATTAAACAATTGGTCTTCGCTTTTTACATCAATCAATATACCATTCTTTTCATTCACATATTCCGAAATGCCGCCAGCCTTTGTAGCAATAACAGGTATACCACAGCACAATGCTTCTAAAAGAACAATAGCCTGGGTTTCGTAATTGCTAAACAATACAAATGCCGTTGCATTCTGTAATAGACCTACTAATTCATTTTGGGTCTTAGCACCTACAAAGTGAACCGCATCCACCAGTCCTAAGGACTTGTTTAGCCCTTCCAACTTTGCTTTCTCATCTCCATTACCCACAATAGTTAATTCAGAATCAGGATGTGTTCCGTGGAATTTTTTAAACACTTTTATTATGCCTGATACGTTCTTTTGGGCATCATCTAATGAAGAAACGTGAATAAAACGAATCTTACCGTCTGCGACTTTAGTTTTATTAATAGTAAATATGTCAGTATCTACCACATTCGAAATAACGGTGTAGTCATTATTAAGGCCGCACTTCAGCATTTGATTCTTCAAATCATTCGATACCGTAACAACTGCCGAAGCACTCTGCACAGCACGCTGGGTAAGCGTTTTAATTAAAGTGCCTTTATATCTTCCATCTTCCGGAAAATAACCTGTCCAATGTTCAGTAATAATATAGGGTACATTCCATTTCCGTTTCAGATACATAGCCACATTCCCCGCTGGCACTATTACATTCAGGTTAACAATATCCGGCCTGCCTCTTTTCTTCTCATAAAGATTAACAGCCTTTAGCCATGCATCATTGTATTTTTTCAATTTCATTATGGCCGATATAACAGGGATGGAGTTTTTTACTCTTTTATAAGTAAGTTTTATTGTGTACACTCCATTTTCTTCGGTTTCCTCTATGCCGTCTTGGTCACCCGGATATACAAACAACGAAGCCACATCAGCAACCTCAGCCACTGCCATGGCATGCCTTTTTACAAATATACCAAGCATGGGCCTGTTTTTATTAGGGTACCACGATGATATATATAATACTTGCAGCCGTTTATCGTTCATTAGTATATGTTAAGCATTTAGCAATAACGCAGATTAACAAGATTTTGTACAATTTTAATGATTACTTTGCAAAGCCAAACCTATAATGCGTAAAATTACCGATGTATGCAGTTCCTAAACAGGTTTCTTGAAAGTTTCTTCAAAAATGAAGGAGACCGAAAGAAACTTGTCAGTGTGGTTATACCTTCTTTCGCTATACAATCGACGGCTATACTAATTGGGCTTATAACCAATTTTATAATGGCTCGTGGCCTTGGTGCCACCGGTTACGGAATATTCACCTTTGCCTTTTCAGCAGTTTTTCCACTGGTAAATCTGGTTTCGTTCGGCTTAGGTGTACTTATGGTTAGGGAAATGCCGCATATTATAACACTTAACTCGCCGGGCTTATTAAAAGGCCTGCACCACTGGTCGGTAAAACTGGCAATACCAGCTTGTATATTACTCGCTGTAATACTAGCTTCAGTTACTTACTTTTCTCCGCACAACAGTTACACAGTGCCTATACTCATTGCATCCGCCGTAATACCATTTTATGGCTTGATGAACTATTACACTTCATCCTTAAAAGGTATGCACAAGATTGTGTTGTCGCAAATTTCTGACAACCTCATACGCCCAGGCGTATTTTTACTCCTGCTAGTTTGGAGCTATTATTTTTCAAGCAGCTTTGGAGTGTATACCGTAATTTATATCAATATAATTGCTTTTGCAGCCGGCCTTGCTTATGCATCGGTTATGTTTTACAAGACCATAGAATTGAAAGGTATTGAACCCGAGTACGACAAAAAAAAATGGTGGAGTGGTTTCGGCTCTCTTTCACTATTAAACGGAATACTGAGTCTTGATGCAAGATTAGATCTATTAATGCTTGGTTTTATTACTAATGCAGCCCAGGTTGGTATTTTTGGCATAGCCCATAAAATTGCACTTACACTTTACTTCTTTCTTTCTGTAATGAATACCATTATTGCACCAAGCATTTCGCGTATGAATTCGTTAAACGATAAAGTGGGCTTACAGAAAATGATCACCAAAACTGTCCGCTGGGTCATGGCACTTTCGTTACCGGCAGGCATTCTTATTATAATCTTCAGCAAGTGGATCATGTTATATTTCGGTAAAGATTTTGGAGATGGGCAATTGGCACTTATTATCATGTGTGTTGCCCAATTGTTCAGCATATCATGCGGACCGGTTGGCCTTATATCAGTTATGACAGGGCACGAGCGGTATAATACCATTGCAACTGTATTAAGCATGACCATGACTGTTGCACTAAACCTTATACTTACACCGCATTGGGGCGTAACAGGTTCAGCTATTGCCGTAGCTGGTAGTATTATAGTATGGAATGTTTATATGACCATCATGATAAAAGCTAAAGTGGGTATATCATCATGGGGTTACAAAATAAAATAACTTTGTGTTTATGAAAAAAATCCTCATAACTGGTGGTGCTGGGTATATAGGCTCACACACTATAATCGAAATGCTTGAGAATACCGATTGGCAACCCATCTCAGCCGATAATTACTCAAACTCATCATCGGCAACCTTCGACAGAATTAAGGAAATAACAGGGAAAGAAGTAATCAATTATGCAGTTGATTTGTGTGACGCAAAAGCCGCTCGCGTAATTTTCGAAAAGAACCCCGACATTGCGGGCATCATACACTTTGCTGCGTTTAAATCAGTACCGGAATCTGTTGATCAGCCTCTTTTATACTACCACAACAATCTTGAATCGTTGGTTAATATGCTTGCTTTAGCAAAGGAATTTAAAGTACCGCATTTTATATTCTCATCTTCCTGTTCGGTTTATGGCAACATTGACAAGTTACCCGTAGACGAAAGCACCCCAATGAGCAAAGCTGAGTCTCCTTATGGTTTCACCAAGCAAATTGGGGAAGAAATACTAAGCAACTTTGCCAAAGTAACCCCAACCGTAAAAACTGTTGCACTTCGTTATTTCAACCCGGTTGGTGCGCACCGTTCAGGCAAAATAGGCGAAGTGCCTGTGCAAAGACCGAACAACCTGGTGCCAATGATCACTCAAACTGCAATTGGCAAACAAAAAGAAGTAACAGTTTTTGGTAATGATTATCCAACACGTGATGGAACGTGCGTGCGCGATTATATACATGTATGCGATATTGCAGAAGCGCATATCAGCGCGTTGAAATATTTAGATAAAGAAAAAAACGCACCACAATTTTCTATTCTCAACCTGGGAACGGGTAATGGTATTAGTGTGATGGAGATGATAAATACTTTTGAAAAGGTAAGCGGTGCAAAATTGAATTACCGAATCGGTCCTCGTCGCCCTGGTGATGTGGTAGCCATCTATTCAGATATGACCTTGGTGCAGAAAACACTGGGTTGGACTCCTAAACACAATCTCGATGAAATGATGTCATCGGCCTGGAAGTGGGAACAGAACCTGAAGAATAATTAGTATTTAGCTGTAAGAAATTCCGCAAACTTTTTCACTGCCAATCCGCGATGGCTAATGCGGTTCTTTTCTTCCATGGTCATTTGCGCAAACGATACCATGTATCCATCCGGCACAAAAATGGGGTCGTAACCAAAGCCCTTTTCACCTAATCTCATTTCAGATATTAGGCCATGTACGGTACCTTCGAAAGTATATTCTTTGCCATCAAGTATTGCAGCAATAACGGTCCTGAATTTAGCGGTGCGATTAGGAGCGTTTTTTAATTTACCTAATAGCTTTTCAATATTATCAGCAGCACTCTTACCTTCGCCTGCATAGCGTGCAGAATATACACCCGGCTCCCCATTTATGGCTGCTACTTCAAGCCCGGTATCGTCGGCAAAGCAATTGCATTTAAGTCTTTCGTATATAAACCTTACTTTAAGTAAAGCATTACCTTCAATGGTGTCTGCTGTTTCGGGTATCTCTTCGGTAATGCCTATCTCGGTTAATGTTTTAACCTGAATAGAAGAAGGAATCAATGGTTTTATTTCAGCTACTTTGTGATTGTTGTGTGTAGCAAAAACAAGCTCCATAAAAAGGCTTACTGTTGTTTAAACCCTATTAGAATAACCGCGCAACCCGATCCCGCATTGGTAGTAGGATTCAATTGGGCATCAATAATGCAATCTACAGTAGACTTTATTGAAAAATCCCAATAAGGTGCATTTTGATATTGGCTGTTGGTGAATAGTATATTACGCTGCGAATCGTAAATGGTAAATATCAGGTTACCATCGGTCATGCCACTGCAAGCAGCCAAACGGTAAATAGTACCACCATAAAATGTAACGTGGAACTCGGCAGTTTCGTCGGCATTGACTAATAATGCGCGGTACTGTTGCCCGTCTGAAATAAATGATGGATCTATATTCCTTTTTGCGCAAGCCGTAGCAATACTATCGCATTGTGCACTTGCCGATATGCAAGAGAACATTACTCCGCAAATTATAGATAAAAGTGTTATAGTCTTTTTCATGCCTATCCTGCAATTTGATTACGTATAGCAATTATTTTGTCTGAGATGATCTTTAGGTCTCCGCTATTCTCAAACTTCACATCACTTGTACTGTTAATATTTGTTAGGTGGTTCTTTACATCAACTGTAGGAGGAATATAGTTGTACACGAAAGTTACATCATCAAAAATTGTCGAAAGGTCCGACAGATCCTTTATAAGTTTTGCGCACTCAGGGCGATCCTTATATGGCTGTAACATTTTAACCAAATTAACCAACGATATTTTTTGTTCTGCAATACGGCGTTGAATATCTTTCGGGTTTGCCTGAGGGTTGGTGTTTGCCTGAACAGCAAAGTAAAGCGACTCAATCCAACCGCCTACCAAAACAAGTGAGCTTATATCGTTCTGTTTGTTGTCCTTAAAATAAGCATCGCTACGAGCAAAAGCCTGAGACACCATTGATAAAAGTGAATCCTGTTTGCCCATGTTTTGCTGGAACCTTTTTACTAAACCCGCATTGAACATATCGGCTATACCAATATCGGTAGCCAGTTTTTCTATAGATGCTAAATACATAAGCGCATCCTGAGTTTGGTCGTATAATGAAATGTAGCCTAAATCGGCGCCATAAATGCCCAAATTCAACGCTTTTTTGTACTTAGTATCGTATTTCGAGTAATTATCAGCCGGATTTAGAATCTGCTTGTTATAAGCATAGCCGCTTTTTTTAACCAAAAGGGCTGTTTGTATCGGAGAAGGTATACTGAATATCTGGTTATTGATCCTTAAAAGGGTAGCATTGTTGCTATCTACCTTAGGAATATTGGCTTGTAACGCCTTTTCAGCATTCTGGTTATTGTTTTTACAACTGCTTAGTAATAAAACAGTTACAACAACACCGGAAGCCGAAGTAAGTAAGAAGTTTTTTTTCATTTTGAGCATACCTTATGAAGTACGTAAATATGAAGCCAAAAGTAATATTTTTTTATTCATAGGTAGCAAGGCCTATAAAAAAACCAAAAAGCACATTAAATATGGTTGAACAGGGCATTACCACACTAAAAACAGGCTGTTTCAAATAAAACCTTATTTTTGCATGATTGCAAAATAGATAGGTTATGTCGCAGACTGAGATATTGATGCCCAAAATGGGAGAAAGTGTTACCGAAGCTACCATTATTAAATGGGTAAAGAACGAAGGTGACAAGGTAAAAGCTGATGAAACTATAGTTGAAATTGCTACTGATAAAGTTGATTCTGAGATACCTGCACCAAGTGACGGTGTATTAGTAAAGAAACTTTGTAAAGAAGGTGATGTGGTGCCTGTAGGGAAACCTATTGCCATGTTATCGACAGGAGCGACAATTAATGCCCCTGCCCCTTCAGCTCCGGCTGCTGCACCTGAAGTAAAGAAAGCTGCTACACCGGCTCCTGCAGTTAAGGTTGCTGCTGAGAACGCAGGCCCAGTTGGCCGTTTTTCTTCAGCCGGCAAATTTTATTCTCCTTTAGTTAGGAGTATTGCCAAGCAAGAAGGTATTGGTGTTGTAGAACTAGAGAACATACAAGGTAGCGGTAAAGAAGGCCGCGTTACCAAAAATGATATTATGGCTTACCTGCCAAACAGGAACGGAAACGGTGCAGAAGTGGCACAAACTGTTTTGGTAGAAACTGAGAAACCTGCTCCGCAAGCAAAAACCAACGGTGCAATGCCACAAGCAAAGCCGCTTATAGTTGGCCCGAATGATGAGGTGATAGAAATGGATCGTATGCGTAAGCTTATTGCTGAGCACATGGTTATGTCGAAACATGTTTCACCACACGTTACTTCTTTTGTTGAAGCCGACGTTACCAATATGGTAATGTGGAGAGACAAGATAAAAGGTTCATTCGAAAAGCGTGAAGGCGAAAAGATAACTTTTACTCCTGTATTTATTGAAGCAGTAGTAAAGACAATAAAAGACTTCCCTCTTATCAACGTTTCAGTTGACGGAACACGCATTATACGCCACAAGGATATTAATATTGGTATGGCTGTTGCGCTACCTTCAGGTAACTTAATTGTGCCCGTTATACGTGCTGCTGACCAAAAGAATCTACTGGGCTTAACCAAAACTGTTAACGATTTGGCTAACCGCGCACGTATCAATAAGCTTGTACCGGATGAAACCAGTGGTGGCACATTTACGCTTACCAACGTAGGTTCGTTTGGTAATATAATGGGTACACCAATTATTAACCAACCACAGGTTGCTATACTTGCAACCGGCGCTATTAAAAAGAAACCTGTTGTTGTTGAAACCCCTCACGGAGATGTAATTGCTATCAGGCATATGATGTTCCTTTCACTTTCGTATGACCACCGCGTGGTTGATGGAGCTTTGGGAGGAAGGTTTATACGCAAGGTGGCAGATTATCTTGAAGCTTTTGATATTAATTGCACCATCTAGGTCCATTTTATTTCTACCATGAAAATTAAATATTCTACAGGTTTAATTTTTGCTTTGTTATTTGTTTTTTCGTTCTCTGCTAAGGCTCAGGACATTAAAAAGAAATATGATTTAGCAGAAGTAAAAATGAATGACAGTTTATATACTCAGGCCCTGCCTTTGTTTTTATCTGTCGATTCGGCCCAGGGAGATAACAATAGTGTAAAATTCCAGATCGGGTTATGCTATCTTAACTCACCGGTAGGACAAGCTAAGGCAATACCTTATTTACAAAAAGCGTGCACCGATCTTTCAGCAAAATATAATCCTACAAGCTTAAAAGAAAAGCATGCACCTTACGATGCACTGCTTTATCTGGCTAAAGCATATCACGTAAACTACCAATTCGATACTGCTGTTGTTTATTATAACAAATTCAAAGCATTGCTCGACACTGCTACCGATAAAGAAACTATTAATGAAGTGAACCGCGATATACAAATGTGTGCCACCGGTAAACAATTAATGGCAACGCCTGTAAAAATGGATGTATCCTTATTGAGTGATAGTATTAACAGTGCGTATCCTGATTATTCTCCTGTTGTAACAGCTGACGAATCGGAAATATTCTTCACCTCTCGCAGGCCAGTTAACCCGCAATCTCCTAAAGATTTTAGCGGACAGTATTTCGAGAACATATACATGGCCTATAGCAAAAATGGCCAGTGGGGCCAAGCATTTAATATTGGTGCGCCAGTAAATAATATGGGGCAACATTCTGCCACTGTTAGTATATCACCCGACGGTCAGGCTATTTTTGTTTACCGAGATGATGGTAATAATGATGGTAACATTTACATCACCCATCTTAACGGAACACAATGGTCTCCTTTAGAAAAACTGAACGAGAATATCGATTCGAAATATTGGGAACCAAGCGCAAGTGTTAGTGCCGATGGACAAACCCTTTATTTTACAAGTAACCGCCCCGGTGGTTTTGGCGGACGTGATATTTATTACAGCAAACTTCTACCTAACGGACAATGGGGCAAAGCCATTAATATGGGCCCAAAAATAAATACCGAATTTGAAGAAGATGCTCCGTTTATAAGTTCCAGCGGAAAAACATTTTATTTCAGTTCTACCGGCCACAATACCATGGGTGGTTTTGATATTTTTTATTGCGAACAGGATAGTAATGGACAATGGGGCACACCTATAAATATGGGGTACCCTGTTAATACCCCCGGCGATGATATTTACTTTACCCCTACAGCCGACGGCAAATCAGCCTACTATTCATCTTATAAAGAAACAGGGCTTGGCGAAAAAGACATTTACAAGATTACCTTCCCTGAAAAGAAACAAGAAGCACTTACTGTTTATCGTGGTACGGTTGTATCTACCATGGATAGTATGACCCCGAGTGTTCCACAGAATGTTGAGATAGTAGTAACAGATAATGCTACCGGCGAACAGGTTGGTGTTTATCACCCTAACTCTGCAACAGGTAAATTCCTCTTTATTTTACCATCAGGCAAAAACTATAACATTACGTATCAAGCTGAAGGGTACCTCTTCCACTCTGAAAACCTTGACGTGCGCGACAGTACGGCATACGAGGTTATTGACCAGGCTATAAATCTTAACCCATTGGGTGTTGGCCAAAAAATTATTTTACGTAATGTATTCTTCCCAAGCGGCAAGGCCACCATCTCACCGGAATCTGCTCCTGAATTACAAAAGGTTTACGATTTGATGAAGATGTTACCGGGTATAACCGTTGAAATATCAGGCCATACAGATGCGCAAGGTAGCGACAAGATCAATACTCCACTATCGCAGGCAAGAGCTGAAGCTGTTGTTGACTACCTTGTAAAAATGGGCATTGATAAGGGCAGGTTTGTAGCTAAGGGCTACGGACCAACTATGCCTGTGGCGCGTAATAAGAACTCTGATGGATCATGGAACCGCGCAGGAATGGCACTAAACAGGCGTATTGAGTTTAAGATCATAAGTACCAGTATACCTTTAAAAGTTGAACAACCTTCGTTTGTTCCTGACAAGCTTAAGCCGTTAGACGGAGGCGATAAAAAGAAATAATTTTTCTGCAATGAAAAGAACATTAAACAGCGTGCGGATAATTTCGTTTCTGCTATTACTTTGCAGCACTAATTTATTTGCCGCTGATGGTGGTTCTGCAAAGAAATTTGTACGTAAGGGCGATAGGCAATTCAACAAATCAAACTTACAAAAAGCACAACAATATTACTTAAAAGCTCTGGCTATTGATTCTACTGATTCGTACACCAACTTTCAGGTAGGTGCTATTTATTACCTGTCTGATTCTTTTCGTGTAAAATCGTTACCATACTTTCTTAAAACAATAAAGTATTCAGGCCCCGGTGTTGATGATACTATTATTGATGCCTATTATTACATTGGCAATTGTTATGTTCTTTTAAAAAACTATAAAGCAGCAACCAAGTCCTTCAATACATATATTGGCCATATTGACCCGAATAGCAGGGTTGATGAAACTATAATGCAGGAAATTAAACACAACATTGAAATATGCACCGATGCACCGGGCATTATTAATCGTTCTACCGATTCGGCCGGTAGTATATTAAATAAGAAACCAGGTGTACTCTATGTGAAGAATTTAGGCGGCACTATAAACACACCTTATGCCGAATATGCGCAGGTATTAATGAATCATGATTCAACTATCCTCTTTACATCACGCAGGCCAACCAGCCAGAGGGGAAAGAAAGATTTTATGACCGACCAGTACTACGAAGATATTTTCATCTCGCATATCGATTCTGACGGACATTGGGAAACACCATCTGTATTTTCCAGCCAATTACATTTCAGTAGTGGTAAGGATAATTTAGCAAGTGTTACTATAACATCAGATGGTAACACTCTGTTTATTTATCACAACGGCCGTGTATGGGAATCGCATGTTAAAAATGGTGTATGGTCGAAACCCGAAAAGATCGGTAAGAATATTAAACAAATACGCCGTTATATTCCTTCCGTATTCTTATCCTTCGACGGGCAGAAACTATTTTTGGTTAGCGACAGAGATGGCGGTATGGGCGGAAAAGATATTTACAAATCGGACAAACAAAGCGATGGTAAATGGAGTACACCTAAAAATCTGGGGCCGCAAATTAATACTCCATACGATGAAGATGCACCTTACCTGATGCCTGATAATAAGACTCTTTATTTTTCATCTAAAGGACATCCGGGCTTAGGTGGTTATGATATTTTTAAATCAGTTTATGAAAATGGCCAATGGTCGAAACCTGTGAATCTCGGCAGCCCAATTAACTCTGCTGCCGACGATATTTATTTCACATATGACACTGCTATACAAAAAGGGTTCTTCTCCTCATCTCGTGTTAACCAAGGTTACGGCAATATGGACATCTACTCCTTTAGCTTTATATGCGACAATATTGACAGTGCAAAGCTAAAAGGCGAAATTGTATCGAATGGTCAGCATATACCAAGTGCAACTATTCTGCTTACTGATATGAGGCGTCATGGGAAAACCGTAACAACCCAATCAGATGCTAATGGAAACTATTCAGTTTCTTTAAAGCCAGAAGTATCATACAAAATGGAAGTAAAAATTCCCGGATACCTGCCTTATACTACAACTGTGAAAACACCGCACCAATGCGATGCGTATAATCTTTACCAGCTAGTTAGCCCTTCTTATATAACAGACAGTTTATACCAGCACACAGGACAAAACTTATTGGTAAAGAATGCCTTTTACCGCAACGTAAAAACAACTGCAGGCTATAAAAATGCAAGGACCGACCCTACTCTATCGGCCTTTATAAATAACCATAACGATACAGCTACTGTTTGGGAACGTGATACTACTGCCATGGTAACTTATGCAAAAGCGCAGGTGGATAGCATTAACCCTAAGAAAATTGTTGTAACCCACATAGATACCACAACACATATAGTTGCAAGCAAAGGAATACCTAAAATGCCGGTTGTGTACTTTGCATTCAACAAGTACAGGATAGACAAGAAATATCATTCAACTTTAGATTCACTAGCTACAGTTCTTAAAGCCAATACAAGCTACAAAGTGCTGATTGAAGGTAATACCGATACACGTGGTAAGGCATCGTATAACAAACGCCTATCGGTTTTAAGAGCCAGTGCTGTAGCCTATTACTTAGAGCGTAAAGGTGTGAAAGCTAACCGCATACACATACAAGGCAATGGCAAACGCCACCTGGCTGTTGTGGGCGATGGTACCAGTGCACTTAACCGCCGAGATGATATTATTATAACACAGTAACCCTGTTCTATTTGTTGTCTTGTTAAAATTAGTTAAAACAATAAGGTCCTTAAGCCCTAAAACAAAAGGCCTGTTGTAACAAACGTATATTTGCAAAATGAAACTCGCCTTAAAGAAATACCTTTCTCTCTTCCTGCTGGGAATATTTCTCTTTGCTTATTCAGAAAAAGGCATACACGATCTTTTACATTCTGATGATGTTCATTGTAATTCGCTTACCGAAAAACATTACCACAATGCAGAACACCATTGCGCTATTTGCGATTTCCAATTCCAATGGTTCGACAATTCTGTAGCTCCTTTAAAAATTACATTTGTTCGTAAAGCGAACAATGTAAGCTTCCTGCTTCCGCAAACTGTTGTTCTTACAGGCGAAGCATCACTTAATTCCTCCAGAGGGCCTCCTTCGTTAGTGTAAGTTACTTCACCCAATTTTTGCTTACCGAATCAACATTCCGTAAGCTAATACTTACACTTCATTATAACCAATTATGAAATTAAAATATATAATACTTATGCTTTTCAGTGCAAGTTCTATCCTATCGATAGGACAGAATTCACTGGCGGGCAAAATAACCGATGCCAGCAATGGGCAAATAATACCCGGGGCAGTTGTTTACATAACCCAGCTTAAGATGGGTTCGGTTAGTGATACTATGGGAAAATATTCTATACCCGGCTTACCTAAGGGTTCCTATACAGTTGAAGTACGTTTGCTGGGCTTTGCTACAACAGTAAAGCAAGTAAACATCAACGGAAAGACAATCGCCAACTTTACCATGAACCTTTCAGCGAATACATCAAAGGAAGTTGTTATTACCGGGCTTGGCAACGTTACCACAGCTGAGCGTTCACCTACACCTGTGAGTTTGGTTTCTCACGAAGCATTATTACAAAACACATCAACCAATGTTATTGATGGTATTGCTAATGTACCCGGCGTAAATGCCATTACGACCGGTCCCGGGGTTTCGAAGCCCGAAGTACGTGGGCTTGGTTTTAACCGTGTACTTACTACGTTTGATGGTGTAAGGCAGCAGGATTTTCAGTGGGGAGATGAGCATGGGATACAGATCGATCCTTATGCCATATACGATGCGGAAATCATTCGTGGCCCAGCTTCATTACAATATGGTTCCGACGCTGTGGGTGGTGTGGTTAGTTTTAAATCGGCACCTTTTCCTGAGAATGGAACGATACAGGGCAGTGTGCTTGGCGAATATCAATCCAATAACGGATTAATAGGAAACTCCGTAAATGTAGGCGGTAACCAAAATGGTTTTGTTTGGGATATTCGGTTAAGTAATGAAGAAGCACATTGCTACCAGGATCCTAAAGATGGCTATGTATGGGGAACAGGATTTCATGAAGATAATGCGCGTGTATCACTAGGAATAAACAGGAACTGGGGTTACAGCCGGCTTGTCTTCAGCGCACTACACCGCACAATTGAAATACCGGATGGAAACAGGGACAGTGCCACCGGCCAGTTTAAATTCGATTACCCGATAAATGGCCAGGCGATACCAACTACATCCAACTTTCTGTCGTACAATCCTAATTATGTGGGCTATCAGCAAATTGAACACGATGTAATATCGTGGCAGAATGGTATTAATGCCGGTAAGGGCCGCATACTGGCTGATTTTGGCTACACACAAGATCATCGCGAAGAAATTGATAGCGGCAATGTTGCAGCATTGAATATGTATATGTTCGATGTACCTTACTCAGTTAAATATCAAATTACAGGTGATAGTTCAGGTCTGAAATTTACAGGCGGTGTTAATGGTATGTATGAGGCTATGCATAATGCAAGTGAAGCAGGATGGCCTTATAGTTCTGTATTTTTGGTACCGAGTTATAACTTGTTCGATTTTGGTGCTTTTGCATTGCTGCAGAAAGATTACAAGAACCTTACCCTTAGTGGTGGCTTACGTTACGATACTCGCCACGAAGTTGGTCAAAGCCTTTACTTGTCAAACCCGGGCACACCAAATCAGCAAATAGTTACACAAGGCACTTCAGACGCCTATCAGAACTTTCCCGGCTTTAATGTAAACTACAGTGGTGTTTCAGTTAGCCTGGGTGCGTCATACCAACTACCCGGCAATAATTATGTAAAGGCCAATATAGCCAAGAGCTATCGTTCACCGGCTATTACAGAAATTGGCGAGAATGGAGTACACCCGGGCACATCGAATTACGAAATTGGAGACCCTAGCCTTAAACCGGAAAGTGGTTATGAAGCTGATCTATCTTATGGATATAATGGAAAAGATGTAAGTTTTGAAATAGATGCCTTTTACAATGACATTACCAATTTTATATTCTCTACCAGGCTTGCCAGTGTTAATGGAGGTGATTCGTTGACCAAGGGATACCCGACCTTTAAGTTTAAAGCCACCGATGCCCATATTGAGGGAATTGAGGCCTTCTTAAATATTCACCCAATGGATATTAGGTGGGCAGAACTGGATAACGGGTTTACCTATATCTATTCATTCTTACCCGGTCAAACCGATTCAACCCAGCACGTGCCATGGACACCCGCACCACGATTGACATCGGATATTAAATTCAACTTAAAGAACCATTCCTCATCTATACTGCGTAACACCTATATTAAGTTTGGCATGGCGCACTATTGGGCCCAGAACGACATATACAGCGCCAACTGGACCGAGTTCCCATCGATAGCGTATACGTTGTTTAATGCGGGTATAGGTACGTCGTTTGTTAATCCGAAAACAGCACGTACTATTTGTTCACTCTTTATTAATGTAACCAACCTTACCAATTTGGCCTACTACGACCATACCAGCCGTCTGCAATACTTCTTGTCATACAATGGTGCAACGCCGGTAACTGTTGTTGCGCCTAGTCAGGGTATTTACAATATGGGGCGCAATGTTGGTTTTAAGTTGGTGTTCCCATTTGGAGGTGCTGTAGCTACTGCAAAAACCTTTGATGCCGGAGCAGAATAAATATTTTCTATAAAAATTGTAACCTATTTTATCCCTGCCCGTAAAAATAAGAAAAAAGGGATTTTTTTTGTTGGTTTTGCCCCTGGTTCTCATAGTCCAGGGGCTTTTCCTTTTAATAAAGCCAATAATACTTATCCGCCCCACCTAAATCCGCCCCTAAAGGGGCGGAGTCAAAGAATTTTCTTCCATAAATCTCTCCCTCAAGGGAGGGGTTTGGAGAGGGCAAAAAAAAATCCCGCAGAATTGCGGGACTTCTTCAATAGCTATTTCAAGTCTTATTAGTTATTCAACATAACCGGCATAACCAGCATAAGAATGTCTTCACCTTCCTTTTGAGGGTTAGGCGTAATTACACCAGCGCGGCTAGGGCTCGACATACCGACACGCACTTCAGGACAATCAAGGTTCATTAACATTTCGAGCAGGAACTTAGAGTTGAAGCCAATTTCCATATCATCACCAACGTATTGGCAAGCAATACGCTCATTCGCTTCACTTGAATAGTCTAAGTCTTCACTGGTAAGTGTTAAAGCATTGCCTGTGATCTTAAGCCTTACCTGGTGTGTAGTTTTGTTCGAAAGGATAGAAACCCTCTTAAGCGAACTTAAGAAAGAATTCCTGTCCAATACCAATTGGTTAGGGTTATCCTTAGGAATAACCGCATCGTAGTTCGGGTATTTGCCATCTATAAGGCGGCAAATTAATTGTACGTTACCAACCGTGAAAGATGCATTGGTCTTGTTATATTCTACAATTGCTTTACCATCCTTAACGGTAAGAATGTTCTTAAGCAAGTTCATTGGCTTCTTAGCAATAATAACTGCGTTATCGGCACTAACACCGGTAACTGGGCGAATGTATTTAACCAGTTTATGAGCGTCGGTAGCTACAAAGGTTATTTCTTTAGCAGTAAAGTTGCAATAGATGCCCGACATCACCGGCCTTAAATCGTCGTTAGCAACTGCAAATATGGTTTTGTTAATAGCTTCGATAAGCATTTCAGCATCTACTTCTAACTTGGTAGGGGTTTCAACGGCAATCATCTTAGGGAATTCTTCGCCATCGTGGCCTGCTATTTTGTATTTGCCCGATTCTGAATTTATTTCTACCACAAACTTGGTAGTATCTACAATAAAAGTAAGTGGTTGATCGGCAAAGTTCTTAAGCATTTCAATAAGCAACTTAGCCGGTATGGTAATCTCTCCTGAGTCTTTTGAATCAACAGTAATATCAGTCTTAATGGTTGTTTCGAGGTCTGATGCAAAAATGCTCAGTTCGCCCTTATTCAGCTTAAAAAGAAAATCGTCGAGAATAGGTAACGCGTTATTGGAATTAAGCACACCGCTTATAACCTGTAATTCCTTTAGCAGTGTATTGCTAGATACTACAAACTTCATCATTTTCGATATTTATTTATACTGTAAGCAACAAATGTAGAAAGGCGCGTATCAATAAGCCCTGCCCTTACCTACTTTTTTTCAACATTCACCTGACTTTTATGAACAAAGTAGGATGGATCTTGCAAAAGCTTGCCAAAAACGAAGTATTGTATCATTACAAAGTCCTTACCGTTTACCAGTGCATATAGTCTGTCCGGGTCATATTTGTAGTCCTTTCCGTACTTGGCAATGGCATTTTCGGGTGCTTTGCGGTTATACAGCCTTATATTGGTGCTTTCGTTCAATGTATCCTTCACATCCATAATGCACATAGGGGTTGAACCTAGAATAGAGTCCTTTTTATCAAGCGTAGATACTGCTTCCCATGATACGAACTGGTAATAGGTAAGATATTGTCGAACAGCCATTGTATCGAACCCGGCCAATGTCTGGTGCGTTGCCGGGTTTTCAACCGTATATCTGTTTTTAGCTATGGCTTTAATTGTAAAACTATGGTCCTCGGCTGATGGGTATACAAGGGTTACTGATTTTATCTCATTCGGGTAATAACGGAAAATCGTCCTGTCGCGCCATCCATCTTCCGACACAAAATAACGTGTACTTAAAAACCCATCGAAGCCCGGTATGTAAGTGATATAAGGCTGCTTCAAGTTTTCGTCGTTACTCGGATTAACCTGCAACATATATGTACCCATATGGTCGTTGGTTTGGTCTCCCACAAAATACGATTTCACTTTTTGGTCGCCTTTAGCCCCCATATATATATCAACCTTGGTCGAATTGGTAGCCAATCCTTTAATGATATGATCCCAAATATGCGGATCGATAGGGGTTTTAACCGTTACCATTTTAATGGTATAAAGCAGTGTATTAATAGCATCGCTACGAACGCCAAATTTATTATCCACCCTCCACTCTCCTCCCTTAATGCGGGTAAGAACCACTTGTTTGCCCTGCATATCGGCCATTACAATTTTGGTAATAGCAGCAGTATCGGTTACGGCAAACTCATTATCCTTTAAACCCAGGGTACTGAAACTATTTTTAAAGAACAAGAAATAAACTGAAATAAGAAGCAATATAATTACTGCTATTACTGTGCCTCTGTTTTTCTTCATATAACCAGTCGTTAGTAATTAGTCGTTAGTGGCTAGTTGTTGAACCTAAAGTGCATTACATCGCCGTCATTCACTACGTATTCTTTGCCCTGTATCATAAGCTTACCGGCATCACGGCAGGCTTGTTCTGAGCCATAGCTAACAAAATCATTATAGCTCATTACCTCAGCCTTAATAAACCCTTTTTCAAAATCAGTATGTATTACACCGGCTGCCTGTGGTGCTTTGAAGCCTTTCAAAATTGTCCATGCTCTAACTTCCTGCACACCTGCCGTAAAATAGGTCGATAGGTTAAGGAGGCTATATGCTGCTTTTATAAGTTTGCTTACACCCGGTTCATCTAATCCCATCTCGGCAAGGAAAGCTTTGCGGTCATCCGGGCTTTCTAATTGAGCAATTTCCGATTCTATTCCTGCATCAATAATGAGCACTTGCGCATTCTCACCCTTCACTGCTTCTCTTACCGCATCGGTATATTTATTACCCTTTAATGATGACTGGTCAACATTACAAACATACAACACAGGCTTCATGGTAAGCAATTGCAAGCCTTTTATGTATTCTTTATCCTCATCCGATATTTCTACAGTACGGGCTGAACGTTGTTCGGCAAGGCATTTATGGTAAATGCTCAGCACTTCAAATTCTTTCTTAGCTTCTTTATCGGTGCCTGTTTTAGCAGCACGTGCCACTTTTTGTAAGCTCTTTTCTACCGATTCAAAATCTTTCAGCTGAAGTTCAATATCTATAATTTCTTTATCGCGTATCGGGTTCACAGAACCTTCTACGTGTATAACATTACCATCATCAAAACAACGCAGCACGTGTATAATAGCATCGGTTTCGCGTATGTTGGCCAAAAACTGGTTACCCAATCCTTCACCTTTGCTGGCACCCTTTACAAGGCCGGCAATATCAACAATTTCTACTACAGCTGGCACCAGCTTTTGAGGCTTTACCAGTTCTTCCAGTTTCAGTAAACGGTCATCGGGTACGGTTATAACACCCAGGTTTGGTTCAATGGTACAAAAAGGAAAATTGGCAGCCTGGGCCTTAGCATTCGACAGGCAATTAAACAAGGTAGATTTACCAACATTGGGTAAGCCTACTATTCCGCATTTTAAACTCACAGTTCTTAGATTTTCCGCAAAAATAGACATACTTGGCGGATACCAAAATACTTTTCAACATTACCTTCTTCTTTTCAACAAATAAATGATGCTACCTCTATAAAAAATTACTTTTGAATGCTTATAAAAATCAGCTTAAAATGGCTTCAACAGCAGAACTTAAAAAGGTGTGTTCGCAGGTACGCCGCGACATTATACGTATGACATCAGCAGTGCAATCGGGCCACCCGGGTGGTTCATTGGGCTGTACTGAATATTTTGTATCGCTCTATTATGAAATACTAAGGCAAAACCCTGCCAAGTTCGATATGGATGGCATTGGCGAGGATATATTCTTCTTATCAAACGGGCATATTTCGCCGGTTTGGTACAGCGTGCTGGCACACAGCGGCTTTTTCCCGGTTAAGGAATTAGCTACCTTCCGTAAGCTCAATTCGCGCCTACAGGGCCACCCTGCTACGGCAGAACATTTACCGGGTGTGCGTATAGCTTCAGGTTCATTGGGCCAGGGCCTTTCGGTAGCAGTAGGTGCTGCACTTGCTAAAAAAATGAATAACGATAATCACTTTATATACAGCCTACATGGTGACGGAGAGTTACAGGAAGGCCAGATTTGGGAAGCAGCTATGTATGCTGCCGGCAAAAAGGTTGATAACCTTATTTCAACTATTGACGTGAACAATGCCCAGATTGATGGTAAAACCACCGATGTATTGCCAATGGGCGATTTGAACGCCAAATGGACTTCATTTGGTTGGGATGTAATTGAATTACCTGAAGGTAACGATATTGAACAGGTAACTGCTACCCTTAAAAAAGCACAACAGCATACCGGCAAGGGTAAGCCGGTAATGATACTGATGCATACCAAAATGGGCTTTGGTGTTGACTTTATGCACGACAATTACAAGTGGCATGGTTCGGCTACCAATCCTGAACAGACTGAAAAAGCATTGGGCCAGTTAGAACAAACCCACGGCGATTACTAGAATTGTGAAGAAAGTCCGCAATATACTTGCCGCATTTTTATTTTTGATACTTGGCGCACCTGCGCTTAAAGTTCAGGGACAGGTAACTACACGCGTGCTTTTTATTTTCGATGCATCGTTCAGCATGATAGATACCTGGGATCATACACCCAAAATTGATTTTGCAAAACGCGTGCTGATAGAATTGGTTGACAGTTTAAGAACAGTGCCGAACCTGCAAATGGCTTTGCGTACCTTGGGTGCAGACTATTCACTTTACCCGCACCGTAATTGTGAGGATACCCGATTGGTAGTTCCGTTTGCGCCATATAATTCACCTGATATTATAGGGCAAATAAAAGCTATACAGCCTAAAGGCACTACGCCTATTGCCTATACGCTTGATAAGTGCGTGGAGGATTTTCCATCAAGTGCAAATACACGCGATGTAATTATTTTAATTACCGATGGTATTGAAGAATGTGGTGGCGACCCCTGCGATGCGGCAAGGAACATGGCGCAGAAAGGAATTATTTTAAAACCATTTGTAATTGGTATTGGCAAAGAAGATTTCAGTAATGCATATGCTTGCGTAGGTAAGTTCTTCGATGTAAAAAAAGAAGATGATTTCAGAAATGTGTTGCGTGTAGTAATATCACAAGCCTTAAACAACACCACCGCACAGGTTAATTTATTAGATATAGATGGTAAAGCAAGTGAAACCGATGTGGCAATGACATTTTATGATGAGAACACCGGTGCAAGGATCTACAATTACATGCACACCATTAACGATGCCGGTAACCCGGATACCATTGCCATTGACCCGAACCGCACGTACCACATTGTAGTACATACTATACCCGAAGTAGATAAACACAACGTTACACTTACAGTCGGCAAACACAACATTATTGGCATAAAAGCTCCGCAAGGATATATTCATTTGGTGATGGAGGGTGACAATGAATACAAGGCATTATACGGAATTGTGCGTAAGGCAGATGATATGCAAACCCTGAATGTGCAGTATGTAGAATCGACGGATAAATATATTGTGGGCAAGTATGATTTGGAAGTGCTTACGGTACCACGTATGTATGTAAAAGGAGTTGCTGTGAAAGAAAGCACAACGACCACGGTCAAAATTCCGCAGGCTGGTTACTTAAGTATTATTAAACCCGGTGCAGGCCCGATTAGTATATATGAAGAAGACGGACAAAAAATGGTGTGGATATGCAACTTAGATGCTACACCAACACAAGAAAGTATTATTATGCAACCGGGGCGTTACCACGTTATTTACCGATCGAACAACATTAAGCAAACTATATATACAGTTGATAAAACTTTTGAAGTTAAACCCGGAGTTTCGACTACTGTAAATCTTTAAAAAATAATAAATTGCAGCTATGACAAAATATACTTACACCGAAAAAAAAGATACCCGTTCAGGATTTGGCGCGGGATTACTGGAACTTGGAAAGAAGAACCCTAAAGTGGTTGCGCTTTGTGCCGACCTTACCGGTTCATTGAAGATGGACGCTTTTGAAAAAGAGTTTCCAAAACGTTTCTTCCAGGTAGGTATTGCTGAAGCCAATATGATTGGCATTGCAGCCGGTTTAACTATTGGCGGTTACATTCCGTTCACAGGTACATTCGCTAACTTCTCAACGGGACGGGTGTATGATCAAATACGCCAGTCGGTTGCATATTCTAATAAAAATGTAAAGATATGCGCATCGCACGCCGGCCTTACCCTTGGCGAAGATGGCGCAACACACCAGATATTGGAAGACATTGGTTTAATGAAAATGCTGCCGGGCATGACAGTTATTAATCCTTGCGATTTTAACCAGACCAAGGCTGCTACCATTGCCATAGCAAACCACATAGGCCCTGTTTACCTGCGCTTCGGTCGCCCTTCAGTTCCTATTTTCACTCCTGCTGACCAAACGTTTGAAATTGGCAAAGCCATAACTTTTATTGAAGGAACCGATGTAAGCATATTTGCTACCGGCCACATGGTATGGAAAGCCATTGAAGCTGCAGAAGCATTGCAACAAAAAGGTATTTCGGTAGAGGTGATAAACATACATACCATAAAACCATTAGATGCGGCTGCTATCATCAAGTCTGTTAAAAAGACAAAATGCGTAGTATCAGCTGAAGAACACCAAATGAATGGTGGTTTAGGCGACAGTATTGCTCAATTACTGGCACGCGAATACCCTTGCGTTATGGAAATGGTTGCCGTAAAAGACAGCTTTGGAGAAAGCGGCACACCGGATGAACTGATGCGCAAGTACGGTCTTGACACACCAGATATTATTAAGGCTGCTGAAAAGGTGATTGCGAGGAAAGCGGTATTGGTGTAGAGTATACTTCTTTTTTAATTTTTATTCATGGATAGAAGGCAAAAGATTGTACTCATAGTATTTGCTTCAACTCCCGTGTTGGTAATAGGTTACACTATTTATTTAATAAAGACTCTTGACTCAAGTGAAAGCATTGAATTATTATTCCTTCCACTCTTTGCTGCAGGCGGACTTTTATTTATTGAGAGCATCGTACTTTCTCTCGTCTTTGTCAAGCACCTAAAGAAACTTTGGAGTTTATTATTACCGGCTTTTCTTATTTCATCGCCTGTACCAATTTGGACCTTAGATAAATGGGTAGAAAGCCTTCCGGCTAAAATTCCCAAGGCAGGCGTATTACCAGTATCATTACAAGAATACGAAAACCTTAAGGAAATAATAATCGCTGATTACAAATCAAAAGATATTGACACTGTTGGGTATGAAATCCATAGTAAAACCAAAATACTAAAGGTGGATATAGACACAATTATTTATTCTCCAGATACATCCAAATTTTTCTCCATTCTTATTAATACTTCGTCCATAGATGACAAAACAAAGTTTAGTACCGGTTACCGGGTTGGAATTAAGCAAGGTGCCGCTTGGAAACTTGCAGAACCTTCGGCTGGAATTTGGAGTGTCGACTTTAATTCCATGCCAGAATTCAAAAATGAAATCAGGCAATATTATTATAAACGCTATTCAATTAATGGTTCTTCTAACAAGCCAGAAATATGGAAAGACTATTACTTATTTGAATTCAGTTTCATTCGATCATAGCTTTCTCATTATAAGAGCTGTTGATAAACAACATCACATTTTATTTAATACGCCAAACTTTTAGGCTACCTTTACAAGAGACCTCATCCCTGCCCCTCTACTTACTCACCGGGTGTTTAGTTTCAGAGGAGTTCGTGATTGCTTCACAATTGTCTCAAGGAGAGGGATGGAATGTTCTTTGATTTAGTAAATACAAATTATTTTTTTGGAGAATTCGCCTCAAAAAATAAATTACAGTACGACAGAAACCGACATTTTACGACATTTTCAAAAACGGAAAGTGGGGTGACAAAATGGACATTTTTATTGAGATGTTTATTCTGTAAATCAGTTGGTTGACGAGTAACAAAATCGAAAAGTGTAACCCCACTTCAGAGGTTTTAGGTAAGCGAAAAAACTCAGAGAGAATCTGAGTAATCTGTGCTGAAAATGGATGGTAAGATTGCTTCGTTCCTCGCAATGACGGGCCGACAAAACCTTTGCGCCTTTGTGTCTTTGCGGTAAAGTAGATTACAAACAATAAAAAAGGCGCCTGACGGCGCCCTTCTTATTCACTATATATGCTGTTTACTTATTAACTACATTTTCAGCAGGTTTAATATCAATCATCACTGTCCTGTTATAAAAACGTTCTTCAGGCAATGTGTTTGAGAAAGGTTCACTAACCTCACCATAACCGGTACTCTTGTAAGTAACACCGGTAATACCGGCTTTGGTTGTAGCACTATCTAATATACTTTGTGCTTCTTGGGCACGTTCTTGCGATAGGGTCTGGTTATGTTCAACGGTTCCAACAACATCGGTATAGCCGCTTATAACTACTGTAGAGTTTGCAGAGATAAGAGGCGCTACATTACGGACAAGGAATTTATTGAAGGTAGCAACAGTCTTTGATTTATCGAATTCAAAAAGGATACTAACTCTTTGTTCTTGCTGAACAGGCACTACTTCGTGAGACAATGTGAAAGTAGTTTGTTTAGTAACCGGTTGTCCGGTTGTTGTCCAGCCATTCATTACAACAGTATAAGTACCACTCTTATTGTCCTTTAAAATAGCAGAAGCTGAAAGTGTTTGGCTACCGCTTGTATAAGGGCCAAAATGCTGGGTGCTGCCCTCTGCATCGGTTATATCAACTGTCCACGATTTAAGAGTTCCGTTAGCATCAGTTGCATTTATATACACCGGTACATCGTTTTCAGCGCTGCCATCCATAGCAGTAACTTCAACCGGCTTAAGACATAGTGCAGAGTTATCCTGGATTTCCATCATCAGGTCAGTAGAAGCACTTACAATGTCAACTCTATTATCTTCAGCATTGACATAGCTTGTGTCTATAGTGTTGCTCTTCTCTTGTTGCGAAGGAACCAAAGGCCTGTTACGTCCTTCTACTGTGATGCGTGATGGGGTTATTCCAAATTCATCTACCAGGTATGTCTTCACCGCTTGAGCATTTTCTTTACCGATCTTAGCTCCTCTGCCACCTGAAGCACCAACCAACTTAATGGTCGATTGTGGATATTTGCGCATACGGTCGCCAACAATGTTCAACACATTGTGATACATGGTTAACTGCCTTGATGCACGGGTACCCGGATTTTTTTGACAATCTTGTAATTGTATTTCAGCAAAACTAGATGCCTGATCTTTTGTAAGCATGATATACCTGGAAGGAATAGCTGTACTGCCTTCATCGAAGAAAACATAATTACACAATGGAAGCATTTCCTTTACCACACGTTGTGTAGGTATAGGCTTTGGTGCATTTACGGTAAAATCAACCACTGGCGCTGGCGGTGGTGCTGGTGTTACTTCAGTAGTAACAGGAGGTGCAGGTTTTGGACCGCAACCAATTTTTATAGCAATACCTGCACGTACAGTAGTAAGTGTTAAATTATCTATACTACGAGGTTGCTCTCCAAAATAAGGAAGGAAAGAAACAAATGGCGACAAGTTAAACTGAGTTCTGCTCTGGGGCATTGCAAGCGGAATTTCGTAACCTATACCCAATTGAGCAGAAAGGCGTACGCCATATACATCGCTCCAGCTTGCTTCGTTGTTGTTTGAATATTGATCCTGGTACAGAAAATGATTCTTTATATTATAACTCAGCCTAGGGCCAAGAAATAAATAAAAATTACCACCAAAAGGAGCGATACGTAAACTTGGCTCAAATGCTATGTAATCAAATTCAGCATTAAGCGATGTAGGTGTTCCGGTAGTGGGGCCCTCAGTTTTATTAAACTGGCCTCTGCGTCCATCATAAGCCACATTAAACATAATACCCCATACTCGGCCCGGACGATACTCTGCAAATATTGCAGCATACGGCGCTACACCAAATCCGTTTTCAAATGCATACTCGGTAGTTAAATTATCGTTCAGTACCTGTACAGTACCACGGTAAAAATTGAAATTAGCACCACCCGCCGCGCCAAACCACCAGGTAGGTTGTACCCTATCTTGTGCCTTAACAGGAGATTGAAGAGATAATGCCAAAAGTGAGAGCATTAAACCTTTTCCTAATATTCCCAATCGTTTTTTACCTTCAGAATCCATAGTGGATCTGCACTTTTCTTTCGTTGTTTTTATAAGTTTTATTGTTTTCATTTTACTATATTTTATTTATAAATAGACTTTATTTAACACCACAAAGTTGATATGTATGAGGCGCATGGACGTTATACAACGAGTAGAAGGAATTATATTATTTACATATTTATAATGCAGAAAGGGGCCGAAGCCCCTTTCTAATACAACTGTTACTCTATCCATTTGAGTTACAAAAGCCATTTACAAAATTTTTCAGTGGCTTTGCGGGGAATCGAACCCCAAACTGACAGTTTATTATAATTACATTTTTTTACATTCTTGTTGGCAAGTTGTAGCATGATCGAGATGACTATGAAGAGAAGGAAGGGTATTTATGGTGAACTTTTTAATATCACTGTCCTGTGTTTCCTTTTCTGCTTTCTCAAACATTGCTATTGCATCTTTATGCCCGCTCACCATCATATCGCAATATTCTTTATCAAAGTCAGCACCCGATATAGCGTTCAACTTCTTCTCATCAGCTTGTGCATTATCATTTAATGATGAAGGTATTATAATAGATTCTTTTCCGGCAAGTGCAGTTAAGTTATTTAACGAATTACGGTGATCATCTTCCATCATCTTACCCATCTCTTTAACATCAGCCATCGAGCTGTTATGCTGAGCTAGTTGACCCAAACTAATTTCTTCGAGGTCAATTTCTGCAGCGTTTACGAGAAACTTTGCATCCTTTGCTTTATTCGCGCTATCAACCGAAGCAGCATTACGTTTATCGTATGCATTTATAGCATCAGGGCTATTGCCGCATGAAGCCAGCACAATTAATACGGCTAAAAACAGTGCTGCTTTAATTAATGCTACTTTATTGGGTTTTATATTTTTCATTTTACTTCTCAATTTCAACATGTTACAAAGATGCTTACATGTATATAACCAGCACTTATATCTCACTGATAATAACTTGTACTATTTACGTGTTACTCCAATTATATTTTAAAATCCAAGCCAATTAATAATCCTGCAGTAGCAGTGTGTGTAATTTCGCGATCTGAAGAATAAAAATGGACCGGTGCCGCGCCATAATAACTAACCATTGCGTCTTTATTCTCCGCATCTCCAAATCCGTAATCGAATCGTGCACGTGCAGATAATATTACATGAGACGTTAAATTGATACCTATACCCAAAGCTAAAACACCATCAATAGTAATAGGTTTGTACAAACCAAAGGGTGTAATATTACTATTTGGATAGTTGTAGTCAGTATGATTTACTTCCTGAGCAACGTTGTATAAAAAATTAATTTGTGGCCCCACGAGTACTGTAAAAAAGAGCGGCCTTGTATTATCTGTTGTGAGTGAAAGCATAAGTGGAAGCTTAACATAGTTCAGCTCAGCAAGTGCAACATAATCACCGGTAATTATAAAATTATTCAAAAAAGCTTGTGTGCTAACAACAGCAGCATAGGTGGCAGGATCAGCAGTTTTACCTTCAAAATTGCCGTTAAAATTCTGTCCTTCTCTTGAAAACAGAATATCGACTGCTAAACCAACATTATTACTAAGGTTGTAAACACCTCCAATACCAAAATTAAAATAAGTGTAATGACTTGCATAGTTCAATTCAGGGCCTGCATTCGCATCATTTTTATTCATTAATGTCGAAAATTCCGGTTCGTAGCGTAACCCAATTTCAAGGTTTTGTGCTTTGCTTATAGATGCAAATGAGCATAATAAGGCAGCAACTGAAATGCGAAGCGTGTTTACGTTTAATATTTTATTCATTTATTATTAGTTTTAAAGTATTTGAAATTTAATTATCAGCAAGTGTAAGGGCTTTGGCGTCGTAACCTGTTATATAATTAACACAAATCATTACAAGAATCGAGTTATTGGCACGTATCTAACAATTCACTTAGTTACTTATATTTGTATGTAATAACCTTTAAACCAAAACCAATGGCACGGATAGCTGTTTTCCCCGGTTCTTTCGATCCTGTTACCAAAGGGCATGAATCGATCATATTACGTGCACTTCCCCTGTTCGATACCGTAATAGTAGCCATTGGCAACAATTCTTCAAAAACCTATATGTTCCCCCTCGAAAAGAGGAAAGAATGGTTAAAACAGACCTTTTCTGCGTATAAGCAAGTGCAAGTAGAAGAATACGCCGGTTTAACGGTCGACTTTTGTAAAAGCAAGAATGCCAAGTACATTTTAAGGGGCATACGTACACCCGGAGACTATGAGTTTGAGAGCAACATTGCCCAAATGAATAAAATGATGCAGCACGACCTGGAAAGCATCTTTATGCTTACCTTACCTGAGCATGTAGCCATAAGTTCGACCATTGTGCGCGATATATTAAAGCATGGTGGTGATATAACACAATTTATTCCTTCAGGAATAGTTTTAAAGTAATATAAATATTCATCCCTGCTCCTATGCTCAAGGTGCGTATTGTTTTCTTATTTATTCTGTTTTCAATAGTATCATTTGCGCAACAAGTGGTAATTGAGGGCCACGCCGATACATATAAAGGCAAAACCATTTCGCTTTATTCATATCAGGATCTTATAACTAACACTCCGGTTATAATAGGTACTGACAAGGTGAACGATAGCGGCATGTTTAAAATAATCCTGCCTAACATTACTAATGTGCAGTACATGTATTTGAACATTGATAACCTGAACGGCTCGATATATGTTACCCCCGGTACTAATTACCTGGTAAACTTTCCTCCACCGGATAGTTTACACTACCAAAACCCCTTTGTATCTCACTCTGTCGACCTGGTGTTTTTTAATTGCAAAGGCAGTGACGTTAATAGTATGGTGATTGACTTTAACGAACAGTGGGATCTGTTCTGGAGAAAGTACTACACCTATTTTGTGCGTAAAGATGCCAATGCAGTGTTAGATAGCTTTAGAATAACTATGCAACAACGTTATGCCGATGTAAAGAGTGAATACTTCCATGGATACTTGGATTATACAATAGCTGAAATTGAGATCAGTATTTTAATTGGTCAAAAAACACTAGGCAATAAGTACTTAAAGAACAAGCCTGTACTCTATCACAATTATGAGTACATGAAATTCTTTAACGATTATTTTAAAGATTATTTAGGCCAGTTTGCAATGGAACGCCAGAGCCAGGGTGATGAGGTGAATAAGTTTATTAAAGCTAACGATTATGTTAACCTGTTGGAAGTATTAAAAATAAACCCCATCTTACGCAGTAATGATTCGTTACGTGAATTGGTTTTACTTAAAGGTTTATACGAACTATATTACAGCGGAGATTACGATCGCGACAACATCAGAACCATACTACACAACCTTAGTGGCCTTACCAAGATAAACGAAGACAGGGTAATCGCTTTAAATATTTTGAATTCATTTTCGGATGTAGAGAGCGGTAACCCTGCTCCGGAATTCACACTAAAAGACATGCAGGGTGAACTGACAGGGCTTATTGATTTTAGAGGCAAATATTTGTACCTGTGCTTCTTTAAAAGTACTATAAGCGAATGTGTAAGCGAAATGGATGTGATGTCTGCCTTACGCAGGCAATATGGCAAAAAGATAAATTTCGTTTGTATCTCCGAAGATGAGAATATTGCCGACCTGCAACACTTTCTTGATGCAAACAAAATATACAACTGGACCTTTTTATATGATGACGGACAGAAAGTACTTAAGCAATACGGTGTAAAGCTATTACCCGAATTCTTTTTGATTAATCCTAAGGGACAATTCATGAAATCACCTGCTGACCCACCCAGTCATGGCATACAAGAAACCTTTGACGCTATAACAACACACAGTAAAAAATAACATTTCACATACATGAAAAAATTACTCTTACCTGTTTTTGTATTGGCTTTTGTTGCCGGACTAAATGCACAAAAGAAAAACATTACCCTTGATGAGATCTGGAACCAGTATAAATTCTCACCTAAAGGGATAGACGAACTGCAATCAACATCAGATGGAGACCACTACACATCAATAGTTGAGGCAGGTACAGGGCAAGCCATTGTTAAGTTCAGTTATGAAACAGGTAAGGCAACCGACACACTACTTACTACTGCAGATATTATGAAAGCTAATAACGGAAAAGGCTTTATGATATCGACCTATGAACTAGGCCCTGAAGAGAAAAGCATTTTAATTGGTACAGCAGGCGAACGCATTTATCGTCACTCCACTATTTACAAATATTCTATCTGGAACAAGGAGAAGAAAACCTTAACTCCTTTAATGGAAGGCGAGAAAGAGGTGTATGCAACAATTTCGCCTGATGGCAATATGGCAGCATTTGTGCATAAGAGCAACCTGTATATTAAAAATCTCGCAGACGGAAAGATCACCCAAATTACCAATGACGGCAGCAATGAGATATTCAATGGTATTAGCGACTGGGTATATGAAGAAGAGTATGCTTTAACACGCTCTTACTTCTGGTCGCCTGATAGCAAGTCGATTGCCTATTATCATTTTGATGATACTAAGGTTACTACATTCTCAATGAACGAGTATCACGATTCACTTTACCCAAGTGTTTACAGCTTCAAATACCCTAAGGCAGGCTCTACCAACCCAACTGTAACAGTACATGTATATCAAATACCAACCGCTAAGCTTATAGATATTAAAGCACCTGCAAACTTTGAATACACACCACGTGTTACCTGGACCAAAGACCCTAACCTGCTTTCGGTTCAATATATGGACAGGCACCAGGACACTTTGGTATTAGCACTTGCTAAACTAAGTGACGGCATGGCAAAACCAATACTTACGGAAGGAAGCAAAACCTACATCGATATTAATGATGCACTAACCTTCATTAACAACAACAAAGAGTTCATATGGATGAATGACAATAGCGGCTATGATCACCTCTACCGATATTCTATTGAAGGAAAACTGTTAAGCCCCATAACTTCTGGCAAATGGGATGTATTGGAAATTAAAGGTATTGACGAAAAGAACCAAACCATCTATTTCACTTCTGCAGAAACGTCAGCCATCGACAGGGACTTATACTCGGTAAGCTGGGATGGAAAGAACAAGAAGAAACTTTCGGAGAAAACAGGTTTTAATGATGCAGAGTTCAGCAAAACATTCCACTACTACATCAATACCTTTTCCGATGCTAATACCCCTACTCTAACTACCCTCAATAAAAATGATGGAAAGATAATACGCGTGCTAGAAGATAACAAAGCATTATCGGATACCTTGACTCATTATGATATGAGTAAGCAAACCTTTTTCACCTTCACTACAAGCCAAGGCAATAACCTGAATGGCTTTATGATCAAGCCAAGTAATTTCGATTCTACTAAAAAGTATCCTGTGCTTATGTATGTATACGGCGGCCCGGGTAGCAATACCGTAAACAACGAATGGAATGCTTTCGATGGTATGTGGTTCCAGATGCTTGCAGAAAAAGGATATGTTATAGTATCTATTGATAATCGTGGAACGCTAGCTCGTGGCTCAGAATTCAAGAAATGTACATATCTGCATTTAGGTAAGTATGAGGTAACAGACCAAATAGAAGGAGCTAAATACCTTGCATCAAAATCGTGGGCCGATAATACACGTATTGGTATTTGGGGTTGGAGCTATGGCGGCTACATGGCAGCTATGTGTATCAGCAAAGGTGCAAAGTATTTCAAAACTGCAATCTCGGTTGCACCGGTTATCGACTGGCGTTTTTACGACAGTATTTATACCGAGCGATACATGCGTACCCCGCAAGAGAATCATGATGGCTACTGGGATAGTTCGCCTATAAATTTTGCAAACGAAGTAAAAGGGCATTACATGCTTATACATGGTACTGGCGATGATAATGTACATTTCCAAAACAGCGTAGAATGGATACGTGCCTTACAAAGAGCTAATGTGCCTTTTTCGTTAATGATATATCCTGATAAGAACCACAGCATATATGGTGGCAATACTCGCTATTACCTTTTTAACGAGTTGACAGATTTCATTTCAACAAACTTGTAATTGTTTAACTGTATCTCAAGGTGCGTATCGGTGTAATGCGCGATACAATAAAAGAAGGAAGTATCAGCATTAACATGCAAACCAGGAATGCTCCTGCATTTAGTGCCAATACGTATAGCCAATTAAAATAAATAGGCACGTAAGGCATATAATAAGTAGCCTGGTCAAGCGGAATAATTTTATAATGCTGCTGTATTAAACATAATGTTATACCAATAGCATTACCAATAAGCATACCCCAAAATATTAGATAGGCACCGTCTATTAAAAATATCTGGCGGATATTTACATTTCGTAATCCTAAGGCTTTTAACAGGCCAATCATGCTAGTATTCTCCAGTATTAGCACAATCAGTGCAGATACCATAGCAATAGCAGAAACAATAGCCATAAGGGAAATAATGATGTATGCATTTGAGTTTTGTAAACCCAGCCATGCAAACATAGGTTCGTCGATCTCTTTTATGCTTTGCGCGTTCAGGTTAACACTAATTATGTTTTTAATATTACTCTCTAATGAATCCAAATGGTCGAAATTATTAGTGAGCACTTCAAAGCCTGCAATCTGATCATGTTTCCAGTAATTCAGGTTTTGTATCTGTGCCAGATCGGTATATACATAGTGTTTATCAAAATCAGCCAAACCGGTACTGTATATACCTTTCACATGAAAGGTTCTTACTCTTTGTTCATAGTTAAAATGGCTACTGTCAGCTCCTTTAGCTTTAGTTATAAAAAAAATGAGGAGCTTGCTGCCAATATCCATATCTAATGCAGATGCAATAGATTGCGATATTATAATATCGGTTGAAGGAATAGTATCATTGAACTTCAGCACCTCACCTTTAACCAAATTTTTCTTAATAAATGTCCAGTCATAGTCTTTATCAACTCCTTTCAAAATAACGCCTTCATTTTCCGTCTTCGTTTTAATAATACCATTCTTGGTGGCAAATACCTGCACGTGGCTTACATCATCAAGTTTTTTAAGGTCAGCTAAAAATGGTTGTTGCCTGCTAATAGGAGCAGGCTCATATGAATTGTTGTTATCAAGAATTGTTATCTGTACATCACCATTAAAACCTTCTACTTTATCTTGAATAGATAACTTAAAACCACTTACAATCGATATGGTAAGTATCATTACCGTTAACCCAATGGCCACGCCGGCGATAGCTATACGTGCGGTAGGGCGCGATATTTTCTTCTGGCCCTTTCTGCCTTCAATAATACGCCTCGCGATAAAGAACTCTGTATTCAAAATTTATATTTACCAGTTATTGAAAGCCCTGTCAAAAACATCTTGCACCAGTTGTTTATTGATTTGGGTTATAAGATCTCCCTGCACTGCGGTAAGGCTCTGGCTACTGGCATAGTCAGCATAACGCGAAAACGATGCTGTGAAGTTTTTCTTCGGGTCATTCTTATCAGAAAATGTTACTTCAATTGTAATTGTAAGTCGTGTGAGAGAAGAATTAGCTGTATTGGCAGAGGTGGCAGCTACCGCTTGGGTATTGAAACCAGTTATTGAGCCAGCAAAATCAAGGTCACCATTGGTAACTAATGGCAAATGACTCTGTGAGGTCACATAATCGCGCAATGCATTAGTAAGCACCTGGCTAGCAGTAGGGCCTGCAAGCGGGGCGGGGCTTGTAAAGTATTGTACCGATACTGATTTGGCATCAGCCGGAATTGAAGCGCCTGTAAACGACACACCAACACTGCATCCGCCAAACAATAATACAACCAGGAACAACCAAAGTCTTTTCATTCTATTATTCCAGGTTATATTCTTTTATTTTTCTGTACATGGTCCTTTCTGATATACCAAGCTCTTTCGATGCAGCTCTACGGTTGCCTTGATGCTTTTCCAATGCCTTTAGTATATATTGTTTCTCTCTATCTTCTAACGACAGTGCTTCCTCCACATCAACGCCAATATTCGGGTTAATTGCGCGGGCATTATGTGGTATTGGATGAATCTGTATCGGCTCCTCCTCCGACTTATCAATGTCTTGATGTAATTTATGAATCACCTGCGCATTACCCGGTAGCTTTCGAGACAGTCCCTGGTCTTCATTCTCTAATAAAGTCAGGACTGTTCTTTTTAAATCTACCATATCCTTACGCATTTCGAACAATACTTTGTATAGGAGTTCCCTTTCTGTGAACTCATTGCTGCCCTGAGCATGATCTGGCCTGAAGAGCGTAGGCATTGAAACCGAAGTTCCGTCCGGCAAATATGGTGTAAGTATTGCCGGAGTAATGTCTCTATTCTTCTCAATAACTGATATTTGTTCCGTTACATTTTTAAGTTGGCGAACATTACCTTTCCAATAATAATTAACCAGCTCATCTTCGGCATCGTGCGTAAGCTTAATAGGAGGCATTTTATACTTATCGGCAAAATCAGATGCAAACTTGCGGAACAACAATGGTATGTCTTCTTTACGCTCGCGCAATGGAGGTATACTAAGTGGCACAGTATTTAAACGATAGTATAGATCTTCTCTGAAACGTCCCTTCTCAATATGCTGTAGCATATTTATATTGGTTGCTGCCACAATACGCACATCGGTCTTCATTACTTTAGATGAGCCTACTCTTATAAATTCCCCCGTTTCTAATACGCGCAATAAGCGTACCTGCGTAGTCAAGGGCAATTCAGCTACTTCATCTAAAAATATTGTACCACCATTCGCTACTTCAAAGTATCCTTTGCGGGCATCATGCGCACCGGTAAACGATCCCTTCTCATGGCCAAATAATTCCGAATCAATTGTTCCTTCAGGTATTGCGCCACAGTTAACCGCAATGTATTGGTTGTGCTTGCGTGGGCTTAGTTGGTGAATTATTTGGGGAAACACTTCTTTACCAGTTCCGCTTTCACCCGTAATAAGCACCGAAAGATCGGTTGCTGCAACCTGACGTGCAATATCAATAGCTCTGTCTAAAGAAACAGCATTGCCAATTATTCTGAACCTGTTTTTTATTTCCTGAACAGTCATACTTATTTTTACTTTACAGCTTCGCCTATAAGCGTGCCTGACGTACAGTAAAGCACCTTTACTTTAACGTAGTCACCCGGCTTATAGTGTTCTCTCGGGAACACGATCGATTTGTTATATGTACTTCTTCCAAAAAGGTCATTGGTTGATTTTTTAGAGAAACTCTCCACCAATACCTCGTATACTTTACCCACATTGTTCTGGTTGCTTTCATTAGCATGCCTACGATGCAAGTCAACAATTTCCTGTAGCCTTCTCGATTTTACATCTTCAGGTACATCATCGGTTAATTTCTTAGCAGCAAGCGTACCAGGCCTTTCAGAATATTTGAACATATAGGCGTAGTCAAAAGCAACCTCCTTCATTAACGATAACGTCTCTTTGTGTTCTTCTTCCGTTTCGGTGCAGAAACCGGAAATTATATCTGTTGACACGCCGCAACCAGGAATAATATTCCGGATAGCTTTTATCCTGTCTAAATATTTTTCGCGGTCATATCCACGGTTCATTTGCTTTAATACCCTTGTACTACCCGATTGCATTGGTAAGTGTATATATCTGCAAATGTTCTCATACTTCACCATCATATGCAATACTTCATCCGTCATATCTTGCGGATTAGATGTAGAAAACCGGATGCGTAGTAACGGGCTAACTTGTGCAACCAATTCTAGCAACTTCGCAAAGTTGACAGCAGTGGTCTGCTGTTCTTCTGTTGCCTTATCAAAATCTTTTTTCAATCCTCCGCCATACCATAAGTACGAGTCTACATTTTGCCCAAGTAGTGTCACTTCTCGGTATCCTCTTTCAAAAAGGTCCCTAGCTTCATTAACTATGGTCTGAGGGTCGCGGCTACGTTCACGGCCGCGCGTAAATGGCACCACACAAAAGGTACACATGTTATCGCATCCCCTTGTAATAGATATAAATGCAGTTATGCCATTTTCAGATAATCTAACGGGACTAATATCTGCATAGGTCTCCTCTCTTGATAAAAGCACGTTGATGGCCTTCTGTCCCTCCTCTACCTCTTCAATCAAACCCGGTATACTACGATAAGCATCCGGTCCAACTACCATATCCACTAACTTTTCTTCCTCAAGCAGTTTTGTTTTAAGACGTTCAGCCATACAACCTAATACACCTATAACTAATGAAGGCCTTTGCTTCTTTAAAGATTTAAACTCGGTTAAGCGCTGGCGGGTTTTTTGTTCAACGTTTTCCCTAATAGCGCATGTATTCATTAAAATAATATCTGCGCTTGCCTCCTCCGAGGTTATATCGTATCCCTCTTTTTTGAGTATCGAAGCAACTATTTCGCTATCCGAAAAGTTCATCTGGCAACCATAGGTTTCGAGGAAAAATTTTTTCCCGGTTTTAACCTGATCTATAATTGGTATTTCTTTCTCTAAAACCTGCATTGTTTCTTAAAAATTTACGTTGGCAAAGTTACAAAAACCACCTGTCATATCGTCATACACGTTAAATAAAAAAGTCCCGCTAAATAGCGAGACCTTTCTATTATAAATACTTTAAACTTAGTACTGCCACATATCATGTTCTAAGTTGAACATATCGCCTTTAATTTTTTCAGCTTCAAGTAATGCATCCAGGTGATCCTTCATATAGTCACCTATTTTTCTATTAGCCACATTACTTTCCTGAAGAATATAGCTTGAGAACATTCTCTTCCAGAAAATGTCTTCATACGTTCTGCGTTCTGCATCGTTCTTATCATTAAACACTTCTGCATTAGATAATACAGGCCTCATTTGAGGGAAGTATATCCAGAACATTAGTGTAGAACTACCCGGAATTTCGTTACCATTTTGGTCGAATGCCTTTTTAAAAGGGCACATACCCAATACACGAACATCCATTACAGATCTTTGTTTATCGAAGAACCAATCTTCTTTAAGCATATACTGGGTGATATCCGGAGATTCTAACGGCTGGCCGCTATTGCTGGTATTACCATTCGAGTCAGTTACAGCAACGATCTTCAGCAATGCACTATCTCCCTGTGTTTTGGTCATAGGCATAGTAAAAGACTTATCGTAGTCGAACGGAGAAACGCTGTATAAGGTAAGGTTGTTCTCCTTATTCTTTACGGAACCTACAATAAGATCCCACAAACTCTTACGATTAGCATTTGGTGTAACAGGATAGTATAGGTTTAAGTTCATCTTTTCACTAAGAACTACCATCCTCCATATCCTCTTTGACCAGATAACATCCGCCTCGCGTAAATATGCGTAAGGAATCACCCTACGGTTAGGAGCGTTTTCCTTAAGGTACAACTGGTCTTGCATCTGACCAGGACTTAGTACACCGCCACCTTGCGCAAACAAATCTCCGCCAAGGAACAGCAGGCCTATTACCGCCGCTACTTTCAACATATTTTTCATGGTCTTCATTTTTATTCTTTTATACGCTTAGTTTAACCTGATAGCCATACCTTGAATGGTACGTCCTCTTCCATCAGGGCCTTTTACCTGAACGTTTTTCACAATAATATAACCACCCTTAGGAGCTTGGTTAATAAGGCTCAATACATCAGGAGTAATACGGTTACCATTGATAGTTTTATCAACGAACACCCCATTTACACCAATTGACATAGTGAACGAAATAACATTAAACTGTACTCCCTGGAAGTTAAAGTCAGCAGGCATCTTCGCTTCTACTTTTGGCACAGCTTGTATTTGCAACTTACTCATAGATACGTCGCCAGATTTACCACCTGCAAAACAGGTAGGATCAGGAATTCTCTTAACGTGGAACTTTTGAGCAGGAAGTGATTTATGAGACCCGTCAGGCATAGTAGCCGATACTATAATAGATGCATCTTTTCCTATGGCATCTGCACTGCAGTTCACATTAAAGTGTCCTTTAGGGCCAGATGGAGAAATAGATCCTCCGCTCATAGAAGGGTGCAATTGATCGTTAGAGAAACCTGCTGCAGAAATATCTACAGGGTTAGGAATACCTGCATAGAACACATTCATTTCAGTAGGTGAAACTGTTACTGCCGGTTTAGCTACAATATAATTTGTAGAGAAAGGATATGCAACTGGTGCACCAGTTACAGGATCAGGAATACGGATCAAACCATATATCCTACCCGGACCTTCATGATCAGTTTTAAATGAATAGTGGCCAATACCGTCAGGGCCAATCGCCACTTGTGTGCCTTGTTTAGGATCGTCAGCTTTATTAGAATCGCCAATTTCAATTCTAGGAGGTAATGTTTTCATAATAGCAGTAGGGAATATATCTGCCCTAAAGCTATCACCCACTAACACATAGGTAGAAGCAGGAAGAATTTTACCAATAAATGAACTTACCTTAACATCCGAAGCACCAATTTCCGAATAGAAATAGTTCAACATTGCGGCTTGTGCATTACGTACGTCAGCTTGCAGTTCAGTAAATGTTACAATATCCGATACAAGAGGAGCTTCACCAAAATAATAGTATTCCCAGGTTTGTTTGCCTTCACCGGGTACTACAATACTTGGAGTTAATAATCCTAATTTAACCTTAAGCGTATCAGAATAACCACCAGGACAAATAGATTTATTACTAAAAAGTGTAACTAAACTTTTCCTGTATTCCGCTAGCTTTAATTTTAATTCATGTGCCTTACCCTTACTAACATCATCACCCTCTCCAAGCAAAATACCTGTAGGTGTAGTAAAATCCTCTTTTGCATCAATATACTCCACCATTGTATCTGCCTTATCCAGCTTCCACTTTGGCTTGTCAACAGCTGCAACTAAATCAGACTTCATATTCTGAATATAGTTAACCATTTCATCAGCCTTTTTTGTTACTAATTGCGCTGCATCTCTGTAGGGCGCAGTTGCTTTTGCGTCCTTCTTCCATGCCTCGTCAAACTTAGTAAGTATGGCGTTGTTTTGGGTCGAAGTGTTTTCGTTTGTTTTTTGTAAACCTGTGTTTACAACCACAAACGCGTGCACAATTTGCTTTGATACGTTAAGAGCCAAAAGAGCCGTAAGTACCAGGTACATAATGTTGATCATCTTCTGCCTGGGTTCCTTGGGTAGCGACATAACTATTTCTTATTATGGAAAGTTAACAATCTAATTTTTTATTTACTCAAAACCTTTTATCTTTTACTTCCTGTGCATAGCAGTTAACATACCGCCATATACGCTATTCAAAGATTCAAGGTGTTGAACTAACTGGCTCATTTCAGTCTTGTAACGGCGTGTATCTTCAACAGATTCACTAACGTTTTCAACAAGCTTAGAAATACTATTGTATAAATCACCAGAAGCCTTAACCTGATCGTTGGATGATTTCAATTGTATTTCGTAAACTGTGTTTAACGCAGCTACGTTATCAGCCATTTTTTCCATATGTTGTACATAAGCAGCAGGATTACCTACGCTTAAACCTTTAAGGGTTTCAGCAGCTCTGCTAGAAGATGTATTCAGGTCACTCATGCTATCGGTAACAGCTTGTACCTTTTCTACATATTCTTTTGTTGTGCTAGAAAAATCGCCACCTGCAATGGTACTCAATGATTCAGAAGCTTTAGAAGAACTGTTCGAAAGATCGTTCATGTTCTTAGAAGCATTCTTTACATTAGTAGCGTAATCGCTGGTTGCAACACTTGCATCAGCAATATTGCTCATCTTAGCAGTGTTTTCACTAAGGCTCTTTAAACCAGAACCAAGGCTTTCGATCAATTCAGGACCGATTTTAGCTTCTTCTAATAAATCGTCTAATTGTTCAGTGATACTTCCTTTCTTTTCTTCTTTTTCATCATGTCCACCTTCTTCACCGTGCATACCAGCTAATTCAGGGTACACCAAGCTCCAATCTACTTCTTCGTGTTCAGGCAAGATACCGTAAAATATAAAGATCAAAGCTTCAGTAGACAGACCAATAATAAGCATGACAGAAGCGCCAGGATAGTGTTGGATCTTAAAAAGCGCACCTGTAATAACGATAGACGCTCCCCAACATACTATCTTATTCATAGTACTCTTACCGGTTTTAGTTTCGCTTAGCCACTGAACGATTCCCATAATTGTTGAATTTAATTGTTAATTATTACGTTTCTTTATTTTGACTATTAATTATGTGCAGATGATACGTTATCAATGTTATCGCCCTTAGCACGGCCAAGGTAGGTTTCAACACAACGGAAACCTACGTAACACTTTGCAGTGTCCTGATATTCGTAGGTCCTTGAACTGGTTTGGCAATAGTAGCCAACATCCTTCCATGAACCACCACGTATAACTTTTCTCTTAAGTACGTTCGCTTCTTTATCATCAGCGTCGTACACATAGTTAGGGTTCAAGTCATGTGAAAAATCTTCAGCAGATTCATCATACGCATTGCTGGTCCACTCAGAAGCGTTACCTGCCATGCAATACAGACCGTAGTCGTTAGGATTATATGAATAGATACCTACTGTGTGGAAACCGCCATCATCCATATAGCTACCACGCATAGGTTTAAAGTTACATAAGAAACAACCTCTCGAGTTCCTGATATAAGGACCACCCCAAGGGTATGGACTTAATGACAGGCCGCCACGTGCAGCATACTCCCATTCTGCCTCGGTAGGAAGACGGAAATCGTTCACGATAGATTGACCGGTACCAATTAAATAGCTGTCCATTAACTGTGTGCGCCATACGCAGAAAGCAGTTGCCTGTTTCCAAGATACGCCTACCACAGGGTAGTTATCATAAGCCGGATGCCAGAAATACATATTGGTCATTGGCTCGTTGAATGAGTAAGTAAAGTCATGTACCCAAGCTAATGTATCAGGATAAACATTGATAACATGCTTATCTATAAACACGCTACGGTCAACTTTAGTCCTTGACCTTGATTTGTAACCAAGGTTCGGATCGTAAGTTTCGTCAACAACATCATAATGGCCTTTACCATTTATGTATTGTTGGCCTTTTTTGTCAGCCGGATCTTTGTCTGGTATAAAACGGTTGCCTTGTTCGCCACTCTTAACAGCAGCTAAACGTACGTTTAAGGTGTAGAATAAGAAATTTAACCTACGGGTATCAATTTCTACTCTTGAGTAAAATCTTTCAGCTGCCGGTAAATATAAACCCGCATCAGTTAAAGCCTCCATAGTAGCATGGTCGTCTAACCTGATCTTAGCTCTCCAGTTAATTTGCGGAGGGTCAATATCATTACCGTCCTTATCCTGGGTAATTGTTTGTGTAGGATCATTTTCAGCCAACATTAAGTGCATCAATGAATCTCTTACCCAAAATACGAATTGCCTGTATTCGTTATTCGAAATTTCTGAGTCATCCATGTAGAATGCCTGAACAGAAACCATTTTCGATTTGGTTGTATAGGCATAAGGTACTTCCTGGTCATCTGGACCCATCATGTAACTTCCCATAGGAATATATACCATTCCGTATGGATCTGCCTGATACCAGGACGGCCTGTCCTGAACACCTATCAACTGGCCGTCATACTTATTGCACCCGGCAATAAGGGCTACAAAGCACGCGAGCAACAAAATTCTTCTCATATTGACCTCCTGGATTTTAAATTAAACATATTCAGTGCAACGTTAGTGAACAGCATGAAAATCGTTTTACGCTAATACAATTAAATAGTTACAAATAACTTTCATATATCTATTAAAGGAACCTTGGATTTTGGTGATATTCGATCTTAGAAGGTGGTTTTGGAGTAAAGCAATATTGCAGTGCTAACTCGTGTGAACCTGTACTGTATTCATGAAGATCTGAGGTTGTAAAGTCGAAAGAATAGCCGATTTTTAAGCCACCGCCATTCTTCATGGTCATTTGGTAGCCTACTAATGCTACAAATGCATCATTCATACGATAGCCGGCACCAAACCAAATTGTTTTGTTCCATTCAGCCCTTAAGTTCAATTGTAACTGGGTTGATGAAGCATCTGATTCAACATATAAATCAGGAATAAGATCCCATGTAGCGCTTGCGTTATAAGTATAACCAGCCATTACAAAGTAGTGACGAGCTATATCATACTGAAATTGCTTGTAAGAACCACTGATGGTTTGTTGTGGTAAGTGAGATGTAGATATACCAACATATAAACCTTGTGGGGTAGCATAATATAAACCAAGTCCGATATCATAAGTTGTAACTGAGTTACCACCTACAGGAACTAATGGATCAGTAACAGCATTTCCTGTTTTACCATCCGGGGTCATCCAGTTACCGTTAAGAGCAACTTGATAAAAACCTATTGAAGGACCGATGCCTAGTATACCAGGGCCAAGGACAAGGTGAAATGAATATGCTAACTTAACTGTTAAGTTACTTTCAAAACCAAGCTTATCATCATACACAGTAAGGCCTGCACCACCGCCAATCATAGGAAGGTATGCATCGCCATTAAAGGCAAGGGTTGTAGGGTTGCCAGGTAGATTCAACCACTGGTCGCGATATATTAAACTGCCGCAATATGCTTGGCTAACACCAGCATAACCCGGGTTAGTATTTAGCTTGGTAAAAAAGTTTTGGCTGAATTGCGCGTCTTGCTGGGCGTAAGCTACAAGGCCCATTGCCACTAGCGCTACAGATGTAATTATCTTTTTCATTCTTCGTGTATTTAGTTAAAAAAACAACCCCCTTTCATACCGAAAGAGAATGCTAAACTAATGATTTTTTGAATAGCAACCAAATGTTTTGGGGGAAATCAGCATATATATACTGATTATCAGATATTTTACTGGCTAGCTGAGCTTTTGGTAGGCTTGCCACCACCTATCTGGCATTTCTTCGGTACAGGCCAGTTGGTAATCTTCATAAGAGCATGGAACCATATGATGGCGTTCATATTTCGATTTTGCACCAATGCGATAAGGTACCTCCATCCACCAACGATCTGTTTTTATGCTTTTGTAAAAAACAATTTCATGGTCGGCCGATTTCATGGTAACCCGGTATTTCAAATAATCTTTTTCTAAACTGCTTGGGAAATCATTTTTACGATTGGAAAAACCTTCCATGAAATACCAAATCATTTGCGCAGCTAATCCTGTTGTTTGTTCACGATCATCAAACAACGTATTTAATTCGTAAATACCAATTGACGAAAGCTTATCACTCATGCCAGCATATTTAAAAATCTGGCAAGCCTCTTCGCCATAAAGCCCGTTAGGGGTCGAGTGCAATGTACCCGGAGCATCGGACCTGCGGATAGCCGAAATATCGAAACTTAAAATATCGGCATTACGCACAATCGGTTCAGCTTCTTCCATATTCGTTTGTATCTGCCCCAGGCGATACAAGTCGAAATACATTTTCTTTATCGTTTCAACTTCTTCGCTATTTACAAAATGAGTCTGGTAACCCATTACGCTATAGTTGAATAGCAAGCTTGGTTGAAATTGTAAAATTTTACTCAGGTATGTACCCGCATTTATTTCACTGTCAATTTCTCCCAGATCAATTTTACGATCGACCGCAACAATGTTTACTGTTTGTTGCAAGCGTTGGTAAGCTGTATAGTTCGCAAATGTCAGATCCTGGCTACCACCAATAATTACAGGGATGATCTTTCGTTCCAATAATTCAGAGCAAACAAATTCGAGTGCGCTGTAGGTATCGTTTACGCTGTTGCCTGGTTTTATATTTCCAATATCAGCAACCGCCAGTCCGCTGATGTAAGAAAGCTCGTAAAAATTCTCGCGTACCTTATCAGGTGCAGCAGCACAACCATCATTGCCACATGAATTGCGGGCCTCGCCCACTCCCACAATTGCAATTTTTACGTTGTCAATATCCGGAAATCCCGAAGAAGAATTTTTCCGGATATTACTGCCCCACATGAACGGAGCATATTCTTTAGCACTAATTGATGATGGCGTTAAATATTGCTCAATTTCCATGCAGCGGGATTATTTAGGCTAGGCTTTTTTCTTAGGGAAAAACTTTCTTTTCTTTTTACCGGAAGCTTTATCAGCTGCTATAATAGCAACGCATTCTTCCAGTGTAAGTTCTTTAGGTTCCTTACCCTTTGGTATTTTATAAATTTCTTTATCGCTGGTAATATACGGGCCATACCTGCCATTCAGCACTTGTATCTCAGGCTCAGGATCGCGCTTAATTATTTGTATAACCTTTTCACGTTCTTTCTTTCGCTTGTCTTCAATAATTTCAATTGAACGGGCTTCGTTCACTGTATAAGGGTCATCTTCTTTAGGCAATGAATAGAATTTACCGTCGTGCCTGATGTATGGGCCGAACCTACCTATCGAAACATCCATGTCCTTATCTTCATACAAACCTGCCTTACGCGGTAACCTGAACAGGTCCATCGCTTCCTCAAGTGTAATAGTATCTAAACGTTGCTCAGCACGTAATTTTGCAAAGCGAGGTTTTGCTGTTTCATCTGCGGTATCGCCAATTTGTACCATTGGTCCGTAACGGCCAATACGCACCATAATGGTTTTCCCCGCAGCATCCTTACCTAATATTCTTTCGCCCGATGCGCGTTCTTTAGCAGCCGATGTTTTTTCAACTGTTGCATGGAAAGGCTTGTAGAACTGTTTCAACATTTTTTGCCAGGTAAGTTTACCGTCAGCAACAATATCAAACTCTTCTTCAACGTGGGCAGTAAAATTGTAATCTAATATCTCAGCAAAGTTGGCAAGCAGAAAATCGTTTACCACCATACCAATATCGGTAGGGAATAGTTTCGATTTTTCTGCACCTGTAATTTCGGTTTTGGTAACTGAGGTAATTGCGTCATCTTTTAAAGTGAGCACCGCATATTTCCGTTCATTACCCTCACGGCCTTCTTTCACAACATACCCTCTTTTTTGAACAGTAGATATAGTTGGCGCGTATGTTGACGGCCTGCCAATACCAAGTCCTTCAAGTTTTTTAACCAAGCTTGCCTCAGTGTAACGTGATGGTGGTTGGGTATAGCGTTGTACCGCATCAATATGCGACATATTTACTTTGTCGTCAGTCTTCAATGCCGGTAATAATCCTTCCTTTTCTTCTTCTTCGCCTTCGTCTTCCGATTCAATATATACTTTCAAAAATCCGTCGAACTTTATCACTTCACCGGTTGCAACAAAATTGTTGTCGGCTTTATTATTCTTTATGGTAATAACAGTCTTTTCAATTTCTGCATCCGCCATTTGCGATGCAACGGTACGTTTCCATATTAATTCATACAAACGCTTTTCATTATAATCGTCGCTTGTAGTTTCGCGTGCTGAAAAGTTAGTCGGTCTAATTGCTTCGTGGGCCTCTTGTGCCGAAGATGATTTTGTTTTGTACTGACGTGTCTGTGCATATTTATCACCATACAACTTTATTACTTCATCTTTTGCAGAATCGATAGCAAGTTGCGATAAGTTAACTGAGTCAGTACGCATGTAGGTTATATCTCCACGTTCGTACAAGGTTTGTGCAACACGCATCGTTTGCAATACCGAGAAGCTAAGCTTGCGGCTGGCTTCCTGTTGCAGAGTTGATGTGGTGAACGGTGCAGATGGTGTACGTTTCGATGGTTTCTTTTCAAGGCTCTTTACTGAAAAATCTGCACCTTTTAGCTTTGCCAAGAAAGCACTTGCTTCTTTTTCGGTATCGAACTTCTTATCAAGATCTGCTTTGAAACTTATATTGCCCGCTGCAAAATAACCTACTACTTTAAAGAATGAGGTTACGCCAAAAGAAGTGATCTCTCTTTCGCGCTCTACAATTAAACGAACCGCTACAGACTGAACTCTGCCTGCCGAAAGTGATGGCTTGATCTTCCTCCATAAAATAGGTGAAAGTTCGTAACCTACCAACCTGTCTAATATACGTCGTGCTTGTTGCGCATCAACTAAGTCTTTATTAATATCCCTCGGGTTCTTAATAGCAGCTTCAATAGCCGACTTGGTAATTTCGTGATACACTACGCGCTTGGTCTTCTTTTCAGTAAGGCCAAGTTCATTGAACAAATGCCATGCAATTGCTTCTCCTTCCCGGTCCTCATCAGTTGCCAGCCAAACCATTTCAGCGGCTTTGGCAAGTTTTTTAAGTTCAGCAACTACTTTCTTTTTATCGGTGGAAACCTGGTAATCGGGTTTAAAGTCATTCTTTATGTCTACTCCTAATCCTTTTTCAGGCAGGTCGACAATATGTCCGATGCTTGATTTAACAATGAAATCTTTACCTAAATACTTCTCTATTGTTTTAGCCTTTGCGGGCGACTCTACTATGAGTAAATTTTTTGCCATGCTTTAATTTAAGAGGACATTTTTTTTCTGAAGGCGGCGGCAAAATTCTAAATCTATTTGCTAAAAAACAAACTTTATTAAATTTCGCCTTCTTTAAATACCCCTGGAAGCCTTGCCAAATACGCCAAGCGGAAGTTTATAACCCGAGGTTGCCTGCAGGTATAATTCTCCGTATTTCAGTTCTTTCTTCCTTTTCGCCATTAAATTTTCAATAATGAGCGATGAAAAACCGAGTGAATAAGTATTTAAAATCAATATGTGTTTCTGGTCATCGAGCATATCTAATACGCCGTGCACCATTTCGTTAATATTCTCTTCTAGTTTCCATTGTTCTTTATTCGGGCCATGTCCGTATGCAGGTGGGTCTAAAATAATTCCGTTGTATTTGGTTCCACGTTTTAATTCGCGCCTGACAAATTTCATGGCATCTTCCACCATCCAGCGTATATCACTCAAGCCAGATAGCTCCATATTATGCCTGGCCCAGCTCACTACTTGCCTTATTGCATCTAAGTGCACTACATCGGCTCCGGCTGCCTTAGCAGCCAATGAGGCACCGCCGGTATAAGCAAACAGGTTTAAGAACTTTGGCTTATCCAATTTAAAGCCACTTACCTTTTCATATATATAATCCCAGTGGGCAGCCTGTTCAGGAAAAACACCTACGTGTTTAAATGAAGTAAGCGATAACTGAAATCTAATTTTAGGGCCATTGGGCAACGCATAAGCTATTTCCCATTTATCGGGCATTGGTTTTAGCTTTTGCCAGTTACCTGCGTAGCTTGTACTGGGTGCAAAACGAACATGCGCGCGTGTTTCCCATTCTTTGGTGGTCATTGCCTTATCCCATACAGCCTGTGGTTCAGGACGGATGGTAATATACTCACCAAAGCGCTCCAGCTTTTCAAAATCGCCGCAGTCTATAAGTTCGTAATCTGTAAAATTTTTAGGATGGAGAAGCTCCATTGCATTATCTGACATCACTTTATCTTGTACTACTCGTTACCTACTTCGTTTCTTTCTACGTATTCTATAATTTTTCCGGCAATATCAACACCGGTTGCTTTTTCAATTCCCTCGAGACCCGGAGAAGAATTCACTTCATTCACAACAAGTCCTTTGTTGGTAGGAAGCATATCAACACCCGCTACACCAAGGCCCAGTAATTTTGCAGCGCGAATGGCCATTTTCTTTTCAGCCGGGGTTAATTTAACAATTTCGGCGGTTCCACCTCTGTGTAAGTTCGACCTGAAGTCGCCTTTTGCACCGGTACGTTTCATAGCACCTACCACCTGCCCATCTACTACAAAAGCGCGAACATCCTGTCCTCCGGCTTCTTTAATAAATTCCTGAACCATTATATCTACCTCTACATCTAAAAACGCTTCAACAACCGATTTGGCTGAGTTTTTGGTTTCAGCTAAAATAACGCCTATACCTTGTGTACCTTCTAATAGCTTAATAACCACAGGTGCACCACCTACCAGATCAATAACGTGTTCAACATGCTTTGGCGTAGAAACGAATGCAGATTTTGGAATACCAATACCCGATTTTGCAAGCAATTGCAGGCAACGCAGCTTATCGCGAGAGCGAACAAGTGCCTGCGATTCAACGGCAGTAAATATCTTCATCATTTCGAACTGGCGAACAACAGCAGCACCATAGAAGGTAACTGAGGCACCAATACGAGGAATAACGGCATCTACATCCTTTACTTCTTCGTCTTTATAATATATATGGGGGCGTCCTTGTTCAATTACAAGTACACACTTTAAATGATCTATTACTAGTATTTCGTGACCACGGAGCTTTCCTGCTTCTACCAATCGCTTGGTAGAATAGGCCTCGGGGCTTCTTGACAATATCGCTATTTTCATGGGTTTTTACAGGCTATCTTATACAAATGTAACAAAAGAACTATACCTGCATATTAAGTGAAAAGTGAATAGCTAAAAGCGAAGAATTAAGATTACTGTTTAATCTCAGGTGTTCTTTCGAGAAACACAAAGCCATTTTTGCGGTATAATTCTTTTAGTTGAGGGTAATCCTTTTCTACCTCAACTGCCTTATTTATTTTGCAGGAAAAGTAGACCGGTTTATCTATGTTACCATTTAGTAACCACTCATTTTCAGTACAACGTGAATCTTTCCAGGGCTGTTCATCCGAATAAAAGTATTGGGCATAGCTTTTATAGTCAAGCGTAGTTACATATGCATCTTTACCCCTTAAGCTTTGGAAAAATTCAATAGCCGCATCCTGACTGATCAGTTCAATTTTTGGTGCGATGATGAACAAAGCCAAATTGGTGGTGATTAATGTGCCTACAAAAAACGATACTGCGCCCGCACTTTTTTTGCCGCGTTTAATAAATATAAAGCCGCTTATTAAGCCAACCGATAATACAAAACCAACAATGCTATCGGCGTAACTCCAGTTTACCACTGCATCTAAATTCGCGACTGCAAAAGGGTCTTTAATAAAGGGTATTATAACCTGTTTGTTCATGCCCACAACAGGTGCCAACGTTAGCGCAATTACTAATATTCCACCTAGTATAGCTATCATCCACCCCATCCATTTTCTCCAGCTTAATGGGTTTTCAAACAACTCATACACTGCATAAGCGGCAAAGAATGTAAGCGGGTAATAACAGAGAGATGAATAGTGCAGAATTTTTGTTTTAACCACGGAAAATAAAATAAGCACCACCCAGAACATAATACTCATCCAGCGTTTTGTTTCACGCATTTTTTCATCTTGCGGTTTTAACATCATACCCTTTATAGCAAATATGGATGCAGGGAAACAGCCAATAAGCAACACTACAAAATGATAATAAAATGGCCCACCGTGGCCAGAATCTTGCGTATTGAAAAGGCGAATTTGGTACTGAATAAATTGCGCAATAATATCGCTATGGCCGGTAATGGCTTCTAAAGCAAACCATACACCACCAGCCGCAAGTACTACTACCAAATAAATAATTGCCTGAGGAAAATTGATCAGGTTCCATCTGCGTTCTTGCCACCAATATATAACCGTTGTAATTGAAAACACCAGGAAAGCCACGGGGCCTTTGGTAAGCATTGCCAAACCAATACAAAATGCAGAGAGCACCATGTGCCAATTACTGCCTTGCATGGTACCTTTTTTATGCATTTGAAAACGCATAAAGAAATATACACCCGAGAAAATAAAGAAGTTAAACCATGGGTCGATTATACCTGATTTGAAATAAAAATGCGGCAAGAGAGAGCCAATATAGACAAGTACCCACAACATACCGAAACGCTTATCTTTAATGAGTTTGCCAACATGATACAACATTAACATTGTTGCAATACCACATATAGCGTTAGGGAAACGCGCTGCATAGTCGCTAACTCCGAATAGGTGCATACTGATTGCCTGCATCCAAATAAAGAGTGGTGGTTTTTCCCAAAAAGGCAAGTAGTTTATGGTGACCAAAAAATATTGTTTAGCAGCCACCATCTCGCGGGCGCATTCAGCAAAGTTTATTTCATCCCAATCGAACAGATGTACTCTGCCCAAAAATGGGAAGAATAAAACCGCACCCAACAATACAATAGTTATGGGCGCAAGTAAACTTCTATTTGAATTCGTTGCCATTAAATTTTAGTCTACATGTGTTACACCACCCGACACCACAAACTTCATTGCCTCAGCTGCTGTAGCATCCAGCGGCTCCACGTTCTCTTTAGGCACAATAATTAATTTACCCGAGAACCCATAGGAGAATGGCATATACACGGCGGTATATGCATCACTTATCGACATACTTTTTAAATCAGATTGTGTAACAAAACCAATTTGCTTTATACCATTTGCCTTATCCATTGTAACCAATACCGGCTTATTGAATTTGCGTTTACTGCCTACAAATGCCGAAGCAATATCTTTTACCGAAGAATATACCAAACGGATTAGCGGTATTTTTTCAATATCGCGCTCCATACGGTTGTAAACAGGGTTAAACAAGAACGACGATGACAACCTGCCAACCAGATAAACGATAACAATTATTGCACCCAGAATTATAAAAGGGTCAACTAACGGGTGAACGATTTGATGTATGAATCCGAAAGTGGAAGCAATAAGATTTATGATCTTATAAACCACGAAAACCGTTATGGCAACAGGAGTTATGACGAGTAAACCTTGTATAATATGGCCAACAAAATTCTTTATAGCATGCGATTGCCATGTTCTTTTCGAGCCGTCGTTCAGTGCCATATTTTACCGGGATTTAAAATTCCATTAGGGTCAAATACCGATTTAATTTGTTTCTGCAAATCTCTCGATTTTTCTGTAAACGCAATATCCATATAGTCTTTCTGCACCCATCCTATTCCATGTTCACCTGAAATTGTTCCACCAAGCTCTACACAAAGTTTAAATATTTCGCGTATTCCATTCGGCAGATCATTCATCCACTGCTCATCACTCATACTGCCTTTTATAATATTTACGTGTAGGTTACCGTCTCCAGCATGGCCATAACAAACAGAACTAAAGCCATATTTTTTACCAATACTCTTAACACCCGCAAGCAATTTAGGTAGTTCTGCACGAGGCACAACGGTATCTTCCTCCTTATAAACCGAATGCGATTTTACTGCTTCGGCCACACTGCGGCGCATTTTCCAAAGCGCATTTTTTTGCTCTGCAGTATCGGCAAAAAGTATTTCATCACACTCAAATTGCTGAACAACTTCCGCAATCTTTTCGCAGTCCTTCATCAACACATCGGTATCGTTGCCGTCTACTTCAATTATCAAATGTGCCTGTATATCGTCTTTCACGTTTACCGAAAGGCCATCTACATATTTGAGTGCCCAATCTATGGCATCGCGTTCTAAAAACTCAAGCGCAGAAGGAACAATACCTGCTCTGAAGATAGCTGACACGGCCTCACATGCTTTAATAGCAGAAAAGAACGGAACCAGCATCAGTAAGTTATGCTTTGGTAATGGTATAAGCCTGAAAACAATTTTAGTAATAATGCCCAATGTTCCCTCGCTACCCGTCATTAGTTGGGTAATGCTATATCCTGTCGAGTTCTTTAACACATTCGCACCGGTCCATATAATTTCGCCTGTAGGCAATACTACTTCCAGGTTAAGTACATAATCTTTGGTAACGCCATATTTTACAGCCTTAGGGCCACCGGCACGCTCAGCTACGTTGCCACCTAAAAAACAACTTCCTTTACTTGCAGGGTCCGGTGGATAGTACAATCCCTTTTCCATAACCGCTTCCTGAAAGACCTGATTTATAACGCCGGGCTCAACTGTTGCTTGCAAATTTCGTTCATCAATTTGCAGTATCTTATTAAAGCGCTCCATAGAGAGCAATATGCCGCCATAAACCGGTAGTGCTCCACCGCTAAGCCCTGTACCTGCGCCTCGCGGTGTAAGTGGTATATTTTCTTTATTGCAAATTTTAAGTACGCCTGATATCTCTTCAGCAGTGCGAGGTTTAACTACTACAGCAGGCAAAAAACTCAGATCCTCGGTTTCATCGTGGCCATAGTGCTTCAGCGTTTCTTTATCAGTAAATACATATTCAGCACCCGCTATTTTCTTAAGCGAATCAATAATTGCCGGGGTAATATTGCTGAATTTCATTCAAACAAATTTAGCACTCAATATGCCTTATTAACTCTTACTTAAGGAACGTTACTAACACATCAGGGCTAATTTCTGAATAGTATGTAATATCCATATACATTCCCATCCACGTATATGTAATCGCGCTCAATAACGGTAAACTTCTTATTTAGTTTCCTTATTATCCACTCAGGGTCATAAGCTGTAAAACTAAAGTCTGTAAGCGAGTTTATGAAATTAGGTAGTTTATTTTTTTTCGGGGCAAATATCAGGTAGCTGGTTCCACCGTTTTTCAAGAGCTCCTTTACTTTATTAAAGTAAGCGCTTATCTTAAAAAATGGCACGTACTGTAGCACACTAATTGAATAGAGAAAATCAAACTGCCCCCCTTTGAAGTTTGCCTCCTTTATAAAATCTCCAACATATAAATTTACTGCAGGGCTTACATTCTTTTGCGTAATGTTTTCAATGGTTTCCCTGGTTATATCTGTTCCATACAATTTTACATCCGTTCCTAGTTTTGCTTCAATGTATTTCAGGTATCTTCCGGTACCGCATCCTATTTCAAGTATAACGTCGTTTTTCCGAATCAGACTTCCAAGTTTTTCCTTGATCTGATCGAAATATTTCTCCAGCATTTCACCCTCATACTTATGAAAAAAACCATCAACCTGCAGTTCGGCTGAATGATTCAGAGCATATTTCTTAAAATCATTTAATCCAACATTACCTTTAGTAAAATAAACCATCACATTCTTAATTATCTTCTTTATCATGTAGTTGCCATTAGGTTTAAATCAACAAAAAGTTATTACTTCGGCATAAAAATAAGAAACTTTGCTCATCTTAATTCCGCGTTTAATTTGCAGCTTTTAAAAACAAAAAAGGAGACATTAAGCCTCCTTCTTCATAAGAAATTAAACCCAACTACTTACCTACTTTAATGTACTCATCCTTAGATCCGTAAAAGAAGCTCAGGCCTTTATATTGTTGTATGAATTTCTTTAAGTCAGCCGAAGTAGTGAATTTTTCGGTTATGTAATCGCTAACTGGGAACAGAGTAAAGCCCTCTACTTCATCACTGAATTCTATTTTGTAGAAATAGTACGACTTTGAATCCTGGTCTGGCTCAAAAAGGTTTAAGAACTTAATACCGTCCACATCTGATAAAAAGCCATTATAGGTTTTATCTTCACTGGCAGAAGAACTTTCAGTCTTCTTGTGTTGCTCCAGGATAGAGTATGTGTTATCATCTTTTTGTCTAACAACATAAGTAACATCATCTGAATTACGTTGCTGCCATTTACCAATTAGCCTGTTATCTATTTTAACAGCATTGGGTATGTCAATAGTTACATCTGAATTGTAAGGGCAGGCTGTAAATAAAATACTGCAGCAAAAAAGGGCAATTAACAAGTACTTGTTTTTCATGTTTTTTATGAGTTAAACGGTTTCGGGCAAATATATTATTTTAGTTATAAGTAATTGTTAATCAACAAAATCTAAAACCATACAGGTATAAAAAAAGTCCCACCGAAAACTCGGGGGACCTTTCCATATTCATTATCAAACTTAATTATTCAGCAAGTACAATAACCTTATCGTTTCGCACTTCCATTATTCCACCTTTAATATCAAAAAAGTGTTCTTTTTTAGCCATATCGCGCACCTTAACCTGGCCTGCTTTCAAAGCGCTTATCATAGGAGCATGGTTTCTTAAAATACCTGTCCTGCCCATTTCGCCAGGCACATCAAGGTATTCAGCGTCGCCACTGAAAAGTTTTTTATCCGGTGTCAAAATTTCTACGTTCATTTTTTCAGTTTGTAAAGTTCTTAAAGTTTGTAAAGTTCTTAAAGTTCATAGGCTTTATACTTTATGAACTTTTTACTTTATAAACTTATTTCGCTTCAGCTAAAATCTTCTTACCCTTTTCAATAGCTTGTTCAATGTTACCTACCAGGTTAAACGCTGCCTCAGGATATTCATCAACCTTACCATCCATGATCATGTTAAAGCCCTTGATGGTATCTTCAATGCTAACGAATTCGCCCTTTAAGCCGGTAAACTGTTCAGCCACAAAGAAAGGTTGTGATAAGAAACGTTGTACACGACGAGCGCGCGATACCACCAGCTTATCTTCTTCTGAAAGTTCATCCATACCAAGAATGGCGATGATATCTTGTAATTCTTTATAACGTTGTAATATCATTTTCACACGTTGTGCAGTGTTGTAGTGAGCATCGCCCAATACAGCAGGAGACAAAATACGTGATGTAGAATCCAAAGGATCCACAGCAGGGTAAATACCCAACTCAGCGATCTTACGGTTCAATACGGTTGTAGCATCTAAGTGGGCAAATGTAGTAGCAGGCGCAGGATCGGTCAAGTCATCCGCAGGTACATACACCGCTTGTACCGATGTAATTGAACCACGTTTGGTTGAAGTGATACGCTCTTGCATCAATCCCATTTCACTTGCAAGTGTAGGCTGGTAACCCACAGCTGATGGCATACGGCCAAGCAGCGCAGATACCTCAGCACCCGCTTGTGTAAAACGGAAAATATTATCTACGAAGAAAAGAATATCACGGCCTTGTCCATTATCTTCACCATCGCCATCACGGAAATATTCAGCCATAGTTAAACCAGAAAGTGCTACACGAGCACGGGCTCCAGGAGGCTCGTTCATCTGACCGAACACCAGGGTAGCTTTTGATTCTGCTAAAGCTTTGGTATCTACCTTTGATAAATCCCATCCGCCTTTTTCCATAGAGTGTTTAAACTCATCACCATATTTTATAACGTCAGATTCGATGAACTCACGTAATAAGTCGTTTCCTTCACGGGTACGTTCTCCAACACCGGCAAATACTGATAAACCAGAGTATGCCTTTGCAATGTTGTTAACCAATTCCATAATAAGTACGGTTTTGCCTACACCGGCACCACCGAACAGACCAATTTTACCACCCTTTGCATATGGTTCTAAAAGGTCGATAACTTTAATACCTGTATATAATACTTCAGTTGAAGTAGAAAGATCTTTAAACGGAGGAGGTTCGCGGTGGATAGAATATCCGCCTTCGTTGCTCATGGTGTTGATACCGTCGATAGCATCACCAACCACATTAAACAACCTGCCTTTAATTTTATCGCCGGTAGGCATGGTAATAGGCGCACCCAATGCAGTTACTTCTACGCCCCTTCTCAAACCATCGGTCGAGTCCATGGCAATAGTACGTACTGTATCTTCACCAATATGCTGTTCGCACTCAAGTATAATCTTCTGACCATCAGCCCTGAATACTTCGAGAGCATCAAAAATATTAGGAAGGGTTGTACCTTCAAATCTTACGTCGATAACAGGTCCTATTATCTGAACGATTTTGCCTTTTTTGGTAGCAGTTGTCATAGCGAAAATGTTATTTTTTAAAAGTGGTGCGAAGATATAATATTTTTTATGCTTCCAATAGCTTTATCAAATTTTTAATTTTGCACAGTTTTTAACAGTATTGGGTATTGGGATTTTAGTCTTGAGAAAAGACTATTTTATCCCCATTACTCAATTCTCAGTACTCAATACTACATTACATGAAACTATATAATTCAATAGACGAATTTGCCGCCGCGGGAATAAACAAAACAATAGTAACCACGGGCACTTTCGATGGGGTACACCTGGGCCATCAAAGCATATTAAAAAGGCTTAAGGAATTGTCGGCAAAACAGCAGGCAGAAAGTGTGCTACTAACCTTTAGCCCACACCCCCGCACAGTACTTTTCCCCGACGGAGAACCCATGCACTTTCTTTCGACTTTTGCCGAAAAGGAAGCCAGGCTTAGAGAAGCTGGGGTTCAACACCTTATTGTACATCCATTTACTATAGACCTTGCCAAGGTATCGGCCTATAATTATGTGCGCGATATATTGGTTGGTAAATTGCATATAAAAGGCATGGTTATTGGGCACGACCACCGTTTTGGACGTAACCGCGAAGGGTCTATTAAGGAATTAAAGGAGTGGAGCCCCGTATTGGACTTTGATGTTGAAGAAATAGTGCCGTTTAAAATAGGCGATATAACTATAAGTTCGAGCAAAATACGCCGTGCAATTGCGGCAGGCGATATGCAAACAGCCAATAATTTCCTTGGGTATACCTACTCTATAAAGTCGAAGGTGGTACACGGTTTAAAACTGGGAAGTACAGAACTCGGTTATCCCACCGCCAACCTTGATATAGATGACAAGAACAAAATAATTCCCGGAGATGGCATTTACGCTGTTTATGCTAATTATGAAGGGAAACGATATAAGGGCATGATGAGCATTGGCATGAATCCTACCGTGGAAGGAAAAGGACATAGCATGGAAGTAAACATGTTTGACTTTAACCAAAACATATACGGTAAAGACCTTGAAGTATCGTTTTACAAAAAAATACGGAACGAGGAGAAATTTACCGGTATGGAGGCCTTAAAGAAACAATTAGACAAGGACAAAGAAGTAAGCCTGAATTTACTGCCTTAATTCTTGCACGGGCATGCAGGCGACATTTCAATATCGCAGTGAGGCAGGTACGATTTTATAGTATTCTGCGTTTCCTGATTAATCAGCATATCACGCAGATCGAAGAAACGAAGATTAACCAATTTACTTAGGGATGCAGGATAATAACCGATGTTATCGCCCCACATATCCAGGTACTTTAATTTAGTAAGGCCACCAATAGCATCGGGTATAGCATCCAAATCATCTCGGCTCATAATAAACCATTGAAGGTTAGTGAGCAGGCCTATTTGAGGAGGTAAGGTATCAATACTGTTATGCGATAAAATGAGCATTTGAAGATTGGTTAGTTCACCGATCCATGCCGGTAGTTTTTTGAGTTTATTTTTACTCAAATCAAGACATTGCAGGTTTTTAAACTGCCTTATTTCTTCAGGTACTTCAGTAAGTTTTTTCTTGATCAGTACCAGCTTAACAACTTTATCAGTATTCAATTTCGCCTCATCAATAGAGGTGTAGCCCTTCATAGTATCCAGCGAAAGGGAGTCGAGCATTTGGGCAGAGCCAAGTTTAAAAGAAAAGAGAAGAAGAAACAAAACCAGAGTTCTCATCATGCAGATGAATACATTTGACCACAAAGTTGGGAATAAATAGCCACAGATTCACAGATTATAAAAATAATTCAATTCTCTTAAAATCACCACAGATTTAATCTGTGAATCCGTGGCTTATTTTAACTAATAAAATCCGTAGAGACCTGCTCAATCCGAATTATCCGCGTTCTATCAACCCCTATTGCTCTTTACCCTCGAATACACCCATAGCACAGAATTTGTCAAGACGTTTCTGTACCAATTTACCGGGCTCAAGCTTGCTTAGTTTTTCAATCTGTTTTATGATCTCGTCCTTTACATATTGAAAAGCCTCCTTAGGGTCAACGTGGGCACCACCCAATGGTTCTTTAATAATACCATCAATAAGTTTGTTGGCCAGCATATCATCCGCTGTAAGCTTTAGGGCTTCCGCTGCTTTTTCTTTAAAGTCCCAGCTGCGCCATAATATAGATGAGCAAGATTCAGGAGATATAACCGAGTACCATGTGTTTTCTAACATTAATACTTTATCGCCAATACCAATACCCAATGCACCGCCCGAAGCACCTTCGCCAATTATAATACATATAACAGGCACACGAAGGCGCATCATTTCAAATATATTGCGTGCAATTGCTTCTGCTTGTCCGCGCTCTTCAGCCTCTAAGCCTGGGTATGCACCCGGAGTATCTATCAAGCAAACAATTGGCATGTTAAACTTTTCGGCCAACTTAAATAAACGTAATGCTTTGCGGTATCCTTCAGGGTTAGGCATACCAAAATTCCTAAACTGACGAAGTTTAGTTGTATTACCTTTCTGTTGCCCAACAAACATAACACTGCGGTCTTCAATCTTACCAATTCCGCCTACCATAGCCTTATCGTCGTTCACACCACGATCGCCATGCAGTTCGAAAAAATTACCTCCGGTTATGTATTGTATATAGTCGAGCGTATAGGGCCTGTCAGGATGGCGGGATAATTGAACCCGCTGCCATGGGGTAAGCTTTTCAGCAATTTGTTTACGGGTAACTTTTATCTTGTCCTCTATCTCTTTTGCAGTAGCCGATGTATCTATCTTGCTCTTTTCCTTAACCTGTTTTAACGCCTCAAGCTGCTCTATAAGTTCCTCGACCGGTTTTTCAAAATCTAAAAAGTTCATTCTTATCTTCTTTTGGAGCTGCGAATTTATAAAAAAACGGGTAGGAGGGTATTTTGGCACTTTTCGGAAGAAGCAATAAAAACAAAACCTTCTCTATTACAAGCACTAACAACGTTTCTGTACCTTATTGAATCAATAAATTCCATGAGTAAAACTCTTCGGTATACAATTCTTAAAAAAAGTTAAAATGAAACATTACGGAATTAATAATTACTATTTGTAATACATTTGGTGTTGAAAAGCATTGACACTAACATAGTAATGGTGAGATATTTTAAAATAATTTTCTTCTTAATAACACTGCTGGGGCTAAGTTCAACAGCTAAATGCGCTGCTATTGGGAACAATGTTAGTTCGCAATTACTCGTTAACAAACCTCATCTATCTCACGCATGCTCCATATCTAGCATGAAAGGGAATGTGCCAAATCAAAACCATAACCTGTTATTATTTCGCAATGGCCTTGATGAAAAAGGATTTGTACTTTCTCAGTTTGTTTGCAACAATGCAATATGTATCAGTGTTATTCTAACAGATAAGTTTAAGGTTAATACCGGGCTAGTTAAGTATGTGCTTACTTTTTCGCACTACCTTACCATACCTCCCGAATTCCTATCCTCCTTTTCGTACCACGCTCCACCCGTTTGTTAAGTTCTTAAAGGTTGCCTGACCGGGCTTCCTTATTAATACATGGCCATCGGCCTTTGTATCGTATTTCGGTTTACCCGAAAGATTTTGATTAAGAACCTAAACAAACTCGATTATGAATAAAGTGTTTTTTGCACTAATTACAGCTATTGTTTTGGTAGCCTGTAATGATGATTCGAAGCAGCAATTGCAGCAGCTTCAAACAGTGATGAAGCAAGACTCTATTATGGCGGGACGAACTCAGCAAAAGGATTCCGAAATAGTGTCGTATGTTAAAACTCTTGACGAGATACAGAACAATATAGATAGTATCAAAGCAAAGGAGAAGATAATAACAGCTTCAGGTAATGAACCCCCTCATACCATTATAAATGATATTAAGCTACTGGATTCCTGCATTGTGATGGAGAACCGGAGGATATATCAACTTGAGAAGAAACTTAAGAAAGAAGATAAAAAGGATGCAGATCTTGAAAAGGTTATTAAACACCTTACTAAAGAACTTGCTGAAAAGGATGTTCAGATTGCTGACCTGCAAACTAAGTTAGCTGAAAGCAATACTTCCCTTAAGAATATTACATCTCAGTTTAATGACAGTATAGCTGTAATACATAAACAGCGCGAGGAAATAAGCGCTATGAGGTCTTTGGTTAATACCGTATATTATACCTCGGGTACATTTCAGGAACTTAAGAAGCAAGGTGTTATTACTAAAGAAGGGAGTATAGCCGGTATTGGCGGAGCCGCTAAGCTTACTGCAAAAGTTAATGAATCAGTATTTGCAAAAAGTGATATGAACGGCTTGAAGTTTATACCTCTTCGCCGTAAGTTCAGGAAGATGGTAACTAACCATCCTACCGATTCTTACAAAATAAGCGGCCTGGGGCTGTTAGACACCGTGTACATCAATGACCCGGTTTCATTTTGGTATAAGTCAAAGTACCTTGTAATAGAAGTAAAGTAAGTTGGTTGAAACACATGGGCGACAGAGGAATGGGCAATGGCGAACGGAGTTTAAAATTTCTCTGCGCCTTTGTGGTTTCTTAAAATAATAACAAATAAAAAAATAACATCATGAAAAAATCAGAAGTAGTAAAAGAGATCGCAAAACAAACTGCAATTGAACGTGCAACTGTTGAAACAGTAATTGAATCGTTTATGGCAACAGTTAAAGAAAAGGTAATAAGCGGCGACCATGTGGCCCTAAGCGGTTTTGGCCGGTTTGGAATAAAAAAACGAGCTGCGAAAATGGGGCGTAATATTCCTAAAAATATACCCATGAAAGTGTCCTCGCATTTTATTCCATCGTTTAAACCTTCTAAAAAATTTAGCAAGAAAGTCAGGACGGCTTCAGGAGGGTATTTAAGTTGAGGGCTTAATTAATAAGTTGAAACAGCAGCGTGAGTTGTTGAAAACCTGTTTGTGATTTTTGAGGAACTTACTTAAAGGCTTGGTAACTTTGTAAAGAGAGTTTCTTTATGATAGACTTTATATTGTATAGTCTGAAAAACTGAAAAGATAGCTCATCCTTATTAAAATTTAAAAAATGACAAGGGGTTTACAAAACAGAAAAAATATCCGTAGTATAAAAAATGAAAACCAGCACATTATGTGCTTACAGGGTATTAAAAGTGTAAACCCCCTTTAGTAAGTTAAAAGTGAAAAATTATGAAGGGGGTGGGTAGCAAAATTATCGGGTATCAATTCAAAAAAAATAATGATAATCAATAAGTTAACCGGTAACAGTTTTATAAAAGTGGGTACCCACTTTTATGCAATTAAAAATTAAGAGTCGGATAAATTTTGAAATCCGACACTCTTTTTTGATCTGTGTGCAAAAGTGTCGCATTTACATTTAATCAAAAAGCCCATGAAATTATATTGCTTTAGCTATAAAAAAGATAAGATTAGCTTTGTCCTATGAAACTGCCACCGATAGTCCAAAAAATAGTAAGTACCCGATTCCATATGAGTCACAGGAATTTTTTCCTGTTGCTCAGTGTGGTGGTAGGAACAGTGGCGGGACTGGCGGCTGTGGCTCTAAAACAGGCGACTCACGGCCTTGAAGCATTGCTTGAGGTACATAAAAAAGGAATTAACTATTGGTTACTTATTTTTCCGGTAATAGGAATACTGCTATCAACAGCCTATACCTGGATAGTACAAAAAGGTAAACTGGGCAGAGGTATTAGCAATGTTATAAATAACATATACCACAAGTCGAGTTATATGGAAAAAGATAAGATGTATTCGCACATGATCACATCTTCAGTAACGGTTGGCTTTGGTGGATCTATGGGACTTGAGGCTCCAATTGTGGTAACTGGCTCAGCCTTTGGTTCGAACATTGCGGCCATGTTCAATTTAGATTATAAAGAACGGACATTGTTACTTGCTTGCGGTGCGGCGGCGGGTATATCGGCCATATTTGGTGCGCCAATAGCCGGGGTACTTTTTGCAATTGAAGTTTTGCTTGGTGAATTCTCTACCGTAAATTTTGTGCCTTTGCTTATGTCTTCGGCAGTAGCTTCGGTAATATCGCAACTACTTTACAGTAGCGGGCAAATATTTTATATTCCCCCTATTAAGTGGGATTTACGAGCATTGCCGTTTTATGTTGCACTGAGCGTTATTACAGGGTTCTATTCATTTTATGTAATGAAGGGAATTGCCTTCTCCGAAAAAATATTGAAGCCCGATATCAATCCGTATAAAAAAGCCGCTATCGGCGGGTTGCTCCTTGGCGTGCTGGTATTCCTTTTCCCGCCCATGTATGGTGAAGGTTACCACACAGTACAATCATTATTGAATAGCGATTATACCAACTTGTTTAACGGCAGTATATTCTCTCAATACCAAACCAACGACCCGCATGGCATAGCGCTTCTGTTGTTTACCTTGGGAATATTATTGGTAAAGGTAGTTGCAACCCAGCTTACTGTGAGCTCAGGTGGTAATGGTGGCTTCTTTGCACCATCACTCTTTATGGGCTCTATGGTTGGCTTCTTCTTTGTTTATAGCGTTAACCAGTTTGGCCTTTGCCGTATAATGGGTATTGACAAGTTAAACGAACCAAACTTTATAGCAGTAGCAATGGCAGGCTTGATGAGTGGCGTTATGCATACGCCCTTAACGGCTATATTTTTAATTGCTGAAGCAACGGGTGGATATAATTTACTGGTGCCGCTTATGATCGTTTCTTCGTTATCATTCCTGATGTCGAAGTACTTTATGCCGCACTCAATTTATGTAAAGCACTAAGCTAACTCTTGCTGAACTTCTTTAACCTCAGGCACCATACGTTTAAGCATTTGCTCAACCGCTGATTTTAATGTTAACGAAGATGAAGGACACCCACTGCAAGAACCTTTTAACTGAAGCGTAACAATACCGTCTTTAAACGACTGGAACAATATCATACCACCATCATTCTCAACAGCAGGCTTCACATATTGATCGAGTACTTCAATGATCTTGTTCTCAACATCGTTAGCGGGTTCAGCATGCGAAACCACTGCAACCGGTGTAGGAGCCGGAGTGCCTTTAGGAAGGCTGGCATCAACAGCAGGTTTTATCCAAACCTTTCCGCCATTCTGCATAAACTCTTTTATGTAATCACGAACATCAAAAACAACATCATCCCACTTGGCCTTATCATTCTTAAGAACTGTAATGAAGTTGGTAGTTATGTATACACCTTTAACAAATGGCAGGTCGAACAGCTTTAATGCAACCGGTGACGAAGCGGCATCTTCTTTTTTCAAAAATTCGAGCTGAGCTCCCTCTGGCAATAACATCCTATCCGCCACAAACTTCATGGCCATTGGGTTGGGGGTCATTTCAGCATATATCGAAAATATCTTGGGAGCATCCATCAGTTTCAGGTAATAATAATGAAGGGCAAAGGTATGAAATTACAATGGGGTCTATAAGTATAATTCCTATTTTTGAAGAATGAATTTGCCCTCCCAACTTTTAGATAAAGCTGTCGCTGAATTTGCCAAACTACCCGGCGTAGGTAAGAAGACTGCCCTTAGGTATGTTCTGTATCTTCTTAGGCAAGAACCTGTTGAGTTAAAGCAGTGGTCATCGATCATTGACAGACTTTCGAATGAAATTAAGTACTGCGAGGTATGTTTTGCCATTACTGAGCAACAAAAGTGCGAGATATGTTCTAATCCTACCCGCGACCATTCAACCATATGTGTAGTGGAGGATATACGCGACCTGATTGCGATTGAAAATACGGGGCAATATCACGGCACTTATCACGTTTTAGGAGGTATCATTTCACCCATGAACGGTATAGGACCAATGGATTTGCACATCGACCCATTTATAAAGCGCGTTGAAACTGATGGCGTAAAAGAAGTGATAATGGCACTACCATCTACAATGGAAGGCGACACAACCAACTTCTACCTCTACAAAAGACTAGGCAACCTGCCAGTCACTCTCAGCACCTTGTCTCGAGGTGTTTCGGTAGGCGATGACCTTGAATATACTGATGAGGTTACACTTGGCCAGTCCATTATATTGCGTGTTTCTTATGAATCTTCTCTTTCACGCAAATAACTATTGAATCGGATATGAAACTATCAATAGTTATTGTTAATTATAACGTTAAGCATTTTCTAGAGCAGTGTCTTTATTCGGTAAGGCAAGCTACTAAGAACATTTCAGCCGAAGTATGGATAGTAGACAACAACTCGGTTGATGGGTCCATTGAAATGCTCAAAGAAAAATTCCCCGAGGTAAAGTTGATTGAGAATAAAAAGAACGTAGGTTTTTCGGCTGCTAATAACCAAGCTATACGGCAATCTACCGGAGAATATATTCTACTTCTTAACCCTGATACAGTTGTAGAAGAAGAGACTTTTACCAAGTCTATCTCTTTTATGGATTCACACCCGGATGCTGGTGCATTGGGTGTAAAGATGATCGACGGCTCGGGCCATTTTCTACCGGAATCGAAGAGGGCATTACCTACTCCGGAAGTTGCATTTTACAAAATATTTGGGTTAGCTTCATTGTTTCCTGGTTCAAAAAGATTTGGTAAATACCACCTGACTTATCTTTCAAATGATGAGATAAATGAGGTGGATGTTCTTTCGGGTGCGTTTATGCTGATGCGTAAATCCGCATTAGATAAAGCTGGCTTACTAGATGAAACCTTCTTTATGTATGGTGAAGATATTGATATGTCGTACCGTATTGTTAAAGCAGGATATAAGAACTACTACTACCCCGAAACCCGTATTATTCACTATAAAGGGGAGAGCACCCGTAAGGGTAGTGTGAACTATGTTATTATGTTTTATAATGCCATGCGCATTTTTGCTGTAAAGCATTTTTCAAAACAGAATGCAAAGTTATTCTCTACTCTCATTAATGCCGCTATATTCTTCAGGGCTTCTATTTCAATTACTAGACGCTTTATAAATAAGATTGCTTTACCGCTGGCGGACTTCTTTTTCATATATATAGGTTATTATTTTATTTCATTATTCTACGGTCAGATTAAGTTCTCATCCCCCGATTACTACTCCCGCAATTTCCTGTTAGTTATCCTTCCGTTTTATATTATTACATGGGTATTATGTATTCTCTTTAGTGGTGGCTACGATAAGCCAATGAAACATTGGAAAACCATCAGAGGGATATTATGGGGTACGGGTTTGATCCTAGTACTATACGCATTGTTACCTGAGCGGTTCCGTTTCTCCAGGGCACTTATCTTTATTGGTAGTGCATGGGTATTACTTGCTCTGAGTGGCATCAGGCAATTATTGAGAGTGCTTAAAGTTCCTGGCTTTGGCAAGAATACACGTAGACCACTTATTATTGGCACGGATGACGAATGTGCTCGTGTGCATAATTTACTCAAACAAACAGGTGTTAAGTTTGAAGAGATACGATATGCCAACCCGGAGCAGGTAATGCCGGCGAATGGTAACGGTACTCGTTTTAATAAATGGAGTGAGCTCATTACTATATATGATATTAACGAAGTTATTTTCTGTGCGAAGGATCTTTCAACCCAATTAATAATGGATGCCATGTCATCCATTCCTAAAGCAGAACTTGAATTTAAAATTGCACCACCTGAAAGTTGGGCCATTATTGGCAGCAATTCTATACACACCACAGGCGAGCTATATGTTATAGATGTGCATGCTA
>Ga0206980_1007_pt1 | contig 79035 bp, 56 predicted proteins | sample Alteio_BWMinCont_20_FD_153494 | JGI IMG/M metagenome (GOLD analysis project Ga0206980, IMG submission 153494) | Enriched cells from forest soil in Barre Woods Harvard Forest LTER site, Petersham, Massachusetts, United States -... | ecosystem: Environmental > Terrestrial > Soil > Temperate forest >...
GGTAGTGGAGCACATCCTAATTTTAATGTGGGTGGATATTATACTACTCAATCATTGGCCCAATCTACGGTGCTAAGCCCGGCATATGGTTATATGCATGCAGACCAAGGCGTTCATAATTCGAGCGCTATGATGGATTTTAACAGAGAGAAAGACGGTGCATTCACTTCTTCTACTCCTGATTTACCTTTGGCAAACTTTACTTATGATATTTATTCAGTTTCAGGTCAAGGTGTAAGTGGTAGCTATCGCCCGTTCCGTGGTGATCTTGGTCATGTATTTGATCCGTATAATATTACTACAAGTAGTGGTAATGAAATTGGAGGCGATGTTGGCTTAGGAGATATTTTTCATGCGGGAGTAGATATAACTACCAATAATGTAAGCACATCAAGTGGCGATTGGTCAGCTTATAACAATAATTTTTCAGCGCCTAATTTATCTTACACCTCTTCGGTTCCCGGTAACCCAACTTACGAACCCGTTTATTTTAAAGAGGCCAATGAAAAGTCAATCGATTCTGATCCTTCTTTTTTTCAAAAAACTGGTGGTTTTAATCCGGAAAGGGTTCACTTAAACCAGATAGCCGATTTCTATACCGTAGCAACAAACTCATTCGAATCTGGTTTGCCGGTTCCTGCAATAAATTATCGTCAGAAGAGAGATATACGGAACCAAAGCATTTCTATGCTTACCAGAAGCCAGTTACAAACTGCAGCTTTGGAAGACCCTACGACACTTAACTTATACCCAAGTGCAAGGCCGCATCATATTGCTGAAATTACATCACTCACCACCGATGGTAAAAGGTATGTATATGGTATTGCGGCATACAACACATTGAAGAAAGAAGTGACATTTGCTACTGGAGTTGACGCAAACAATGACCCGGCGGATGTTGTAAATGATGCTAGCGGGCTGGTAACGTATGCAAGCGGAGATAATTCAACAAGTAATGGTAAAGGTGTTGACAATTACTATTCTGCTATTACAACTCCTCCTTACGCGCATAGTTATTTGCTTACTGCTGTTTTGTCGCCCGATTATGTTGACGCTGATAATATAAGGGGACCTAGTAAAGGAGATTTAGGCACCTGGACAAAATTTAATTATAACAAACAACCTGTTTTTAAATGGAGGGTACCGGTTGGAGATCATACTGCTACCTATAATGAAGGGTTGAAATCTGATAACACATCAAGTAAAGGAAATTATTTATACGGACAAAAAGAACTATGGTACCTTAATTCTGTTGAAACCAAGAATTATATAGCTGTGTTTACTACGCAGGCCAGGTTAGATGGGTTGGGAGTTAACGATGAAAATGGAACAATTAATACTGATACTGCTTTTGCGCCGAGAATGCTAACTAAAATAAGTTTATATACCAAGCCTAATTATAATGCGCATTTAGCCAATTCGGCTAACCCACTTGTGCCTATTGAGGAAGTACACTTTGAATATAATTATCAATTATGCCCCGGTGTTCCCAATAATTTAAATACTATTAACGGGCAGACTGCCAATAACGGTAAGCTTACCTTATGTAAAATATATTTTACCTATCAAAATTCATTTAAAGGGCAATTAAGCCCCTATGTATTCAATTATCATGGCTCTAACCCCGGATATAATATTAAAGCATATGATAGGTGGGGATTTTATAAACCATCAGATGCTGGTGCTAAGTATGGCAATGCAGGTGCACTATCACCACTATCTCCTGCTGAATATCCTTATGTAGATCAGAATAAAACAGAGGCTGATCAAAATGCTTCTGCATGGACCATGACAGATATTACAATGCCTTCGGGTGGAGATATACATGTCGATTACGAATCAAATGATTATGCGTATGTTCAGAACCTGCCTGCAATGCAAATGGCGCAAATTGTAGGATCTACAGCAACTTCTGCCAATATCTCTACCCCTTCCGGCACCACCCCGGTTGAAGCTAATTTGGCGGACAAAGCATTTGCTCACGCTATTAATCCTAACCTGAATTATGTTTTAGAATTTCCATTACAAACTGATGAGACTGGCAAGACCATTACTAATATGAGCACTTATTTTAATGGAATTCAGAACTTATACTTCCGCTTTTTGGTGGAAATAACTAAAGGTAATTACGAATATGTAAGCGGATATGCACCAATTGGTAATTATGGAATTGTAACAGGCACTAAATATGGCTGGGTTCAACTTCAGGGAGTAGAAATAGATGGTAATGGTACCGGTAGTTTTAGCCCCGTACTGAGAGCTGCCATACAGTATGGTATTACAAATAGATCGAGAATTGTGTTTGATGAGCCTACTATTACACAGGGTGCAAGTTTCATTGCTATCCTTCAGGCGTTATGGAGTTCAATCTCTCAATTTACTTCTTTGGTTACAGGCCTTAATGAATCGGTTTACTTGAGGAATGATTGCTATCAGTTTGTAACACAGAAATCATGGGTAAGAGTAAATAAGTGCTCATATTAGTAATGGTCTTGCCAGTCTCATCAGTTTGTAATGGAAATCATGGGTAAGAGTAAATAATGTTACGGGAAAAAAATATGGCGGTGGCCTTCGTGTGAAAGATATAATGACCAATGATAAATGGAATGTAATGACCAGTGGTGAGGAAAAGGCATTCGATTATGGTCAACAATATTCTTATACACTTGCCGATGGAGTTACATCTTCGGGTGTTGCTAGCTACGAACCACAATTGGGCGGCGATGAAAATCCATGGAAACAGCCGGTGTTTTATAGTCAGCAGAATCTTTTGGTCCCCGATGATAAACATTACATGGAGCAACCATTTGGAGAATCTTTCTTTCCATCGGCAAGTGTGGGGTATAGCCGGGTTACCGTAAAAAATTTACAGAGAAAGGGTGTGCATAGAGATGCTACCGGAACAGTTGTACATGAGTTTTATACTACAAAGGATTTCCCTACTATAACCAGCCAGACAGATTGTAAATACATTGAAGAAAAAACCGATCCGTTTAGCCTTTCCTCTTTGCTTGATATGCGTACGCTTGATTTTATGACTGCAAGTGAAGGATACATAATTGAATTGAATGATATGAATGGTAAACCAAAAGCTCAATATGTTTATCAGGAAGATCAGACTAATTATATAAGTTCGGTTCAGTATTATTATCAATGCAACCCATATGGTGGCGCTAATAGTTACCAACTAAACAATAGTGTTACAACCATTAATCCTGATGGTAGCCTTGGAAATGCTAACGTTGGTGTGTTTTTTGATCAGACTGCTGATTTCCGGCAATCACAAACAAGTAATATTTCTTCATCAATTCAGCTAAATGTTGATGATTTCCTCATTGCTGCTGTTCCTGTTCCTATTCCTACCATGTGGCCTTCCTTGATCACTGAAAATACCCGGTTCAGATCAAACGTTATAACTAAAGTGGTGCAAAGTTTTGGAATATTAGATAGTACTGTTGTTACTGATTTAGGATCTACAGTTAAGACGGAAAATTTGGCATATGATGGACAAACAGGACAGGTGCTGTTAACGAAAACTACGAACGATTTTAATGATTCAATATTTAATCTTACCTACCCAGCTTATTGGTATTATAATGGAATGGGTCAGGCATACCAAAATATTGGACTTGCTTTTACAAACGTAAATTTTAACACGTCGGGTGTAGCGCCAATTACTGATGCGTCGGCTTATTTCTCTCTCGGCGACGAAATAGCTTTAACTAATAATGGTGTTGGAGTGATGGCTTGGGTAACTGCAATAAACGGGGGTACCATAACCGCTGAATTGAAAAGCGGTGCAAAGGTGAGTGGTCAATATAATTTAGAAATTATACGATCTGGCAGGCGGAATATGCAGATGATGGACATGGCTAAACTTACTACGTTGGTAAACCCGATAAATAGCTTGCAGGCTAACTCATACTCAAAAGTAACGCAAGCAAGCGCTAAAGAATATAGTGATGGTTGGGGAACTTACTGTAGCTGTTTTGAAAAGCCAAGTATGGAAACTGACAATCCGTATGTACTTGGGGTTAAAGGTAACTACCGACTGAAGACATCATTGCTTTACCTGACACCACGAGATCAAAGCAGCTTTGATAATAACACTAACATAAGAAAGGATGGAACATTTAATTCATACAACCCTTTCTATTCCGACTCTTCAGGATATTGGAAAATGACACCAAGTAATTGGACATACACAAGCGAGGTTACTAATTTTAATCCGTATGGCCAGGAAATTGAAGATGTTGACGCATTAGGCAGATACTCTTCAGCCACATTTGGATACAACCAAACGTTGCCAACTTCAGTGGCTGCTAATTCACAATATAAGGAACAAGGGTTTGATAGTTTTGAAGACTATGCGTTTGCTGGTTGTGCAGATAATCATTTGGATGTAAACAGGAGCGCTATAACCTTAGATGCAACACAAGCTCATACGGGAAGGCATAGTTTACTGGTCGGGAATACTCCTGTGGTAATAGGTGGACAGATTACAACATGCGCACCATATAATCCTTGTAATATTTCGCTGTGTTACAGTTTAAGTACTACGCCAACATCAGTAGATACGTTAATTTTTAGGCCAACCGGTGGAACGGCACCTTATACTTTCAGTTGGAGTGGGGCAAACTTATTTATTGGCCCTGATGGTAATCCACGTCTGCTCGACAATGCATCAGTGCCATATTCTTTCTCTATTAATGTTACTGATAGTAAAGGATGTACATATAAAACAGCCATTACAGCGCATGGACAAGCAATAACAGGGGCTTCACAATGTTCACCTTGCACTGTTTCACTTTGTTACACAACTGGTACAGCAAATGGGTTTCCTCAAATAACCGTTCAGCCTGTTGGTGGAACTCCTCCATATACATTAACAGGCTCAAATACTTTAGTTGGCCAATTTGAAACTGTGGTTGTTGGTACTAATGATGTTGTTGTAACCTACGGACAGGTCGCGAGTTTTACAGTTACCGTAACGGATAATAACGGCTGCACGTTTACTGTTGATTTTAGTACTACTGGTAATCGTTATACCACAACACCGGCTATTAGCAGTTGCAATTAAGATAAAATGAAGAGCAGGAGTAAAATATACGCGTTAAAGATATTGATGGTTTTTATTGCCATATCAATAGGTATGGTAGTAACTGGTCAGGATAGAACTGTCTTCGGTGATAGTGGTAAAATATCTGTTGCAGTTCCGCCTAACTTTACCGTTGCAACTACTAATACACCAGTAAAATGTTTTGGAGCACATACCGGTACCGCAACGGCAACTTATACAGGGGCGCCTCCTGCTCCTACTTTTACTTATTCATGGAATACTACCCCTGCTCAAACAACTTCGATAGCAACAAATCTTGCAGCAGGAACATATACGGTTACCGTAACTGAAAGCCATACTGGCACTGTAGTTACTGCTATTGCTACTATTACACAACCGGCATCGTTACCTGCTGTAACGGCCTCGATGAGCCATGTTGCGTGTGGGTTGAATCCTGCAACTTCAACAGGTGGTAGTGTTACTGCAATAGCTAGTGGCGGAACACCTGGGTATACTTATTTTTGGACGCCTGGCGGAGAGACTTCTGCTACCGCAACTAACCTGACTTCAGGAACTTATACGGTAGCAATTAGGGACGCAAATTTATGTTCAACAACAGCAACAACTTCAGTAACCTTAACGGCTCTGCCCGCAACACCTACTGTAGGTAGCAATGGTCCAATTTGTGCCGGGTCGACACTAAGCTTGACAGCAAGGTCGACAGGTGCAACAGGGTATGCCTGGTCTGGCCCAAATGGTTTTACTTCGAGCAACCAAAACCCTTCAATTACCAATACGACAATAGCTGCTTCCGGAACTTATACCGTAATAGCGACAAACGGATCATGTACAAGTTCTGCAACAGTGGCAGTGACAGTAAATCCAATACCCGTAAATCCTGTAGTAAGTAGTAATAGCCCGGTATGTACAGGAGCAACATTGAACCTAACCGCAAGTTCATCTGGAGCAATTAGCTATAGTTGGACCGGACCCAACGGTTTTACTTCATCAGCTCAAAACCCTTCTAGAACCGGTATGTTGGCTGCTGATGCAGGAACATATACCGTAGTGGCGAGGTCTGTTTCAGGCTGTACAAGTAGTTCCACTACAACTGTGGTAATAAACACTGCACCTGCGGCTCCAACGGTAAGTAGTAACAGCCCGATATGCGCAGGAGCTTCACTAACGATAACAGTAACCAGCCCATTAGGAGCAACAAACTATCATTGGACCGGCCCTAATTATAATGCTACAACAACCGCGCCAAGTATAACTTTAAATGGATCAGGCCAAACAGGTACGTACTCAGTAACTGCAACCGAAGGAACATGTACCAGTTTGCCGGCAACAGTAGCAGTAGTGGTAACGCCATTGCCTACAGTAAATATTACATCAGTACAATGCCCGACCCCTCCTGCAACATTATGCGGAACAGGAGCAACAACGTATTTGTGGAATACAGGGGCTACTACTGCATGTGTAACTGTAACACCAACTACTACTACAATGTATACTGTAACCGGAACAACAAATGGATGCAGTTCTACAGCTGAACAACAGGTTTCTGTGTTGAACGTTACTCCTTCATCAGCAACTATTTGTTCAGGCGGTAGTGTAACGTTGAGTGCCAATGGAGAACCTAATTATGAATGGAGTATAGGATCAACAGCATCAAGTATAACTGTTAGCCCGACAACAACGACAACCTATACAGTTATTGGAGGGCAAAGAGATGGTACTTTTCAAGGCTGTACTGTAACAAAAACAATAACCGTAACGGTGGTGCCTATACCAACAATAACAGTAACATCAGCCACAATATGTTCGGGTAGTTCAGCAACGCTTACAGCCAGTGGAGTTTCAGTTTATTCATGGAGTACCGGCGCAACCACCTCAAGTATAAGCGTTAACCCGACAGTAACTACAACGTATACTATAAATGGAAATACTTCCGGATGTTCGGCTGCACAAAAAACTACTGTTGTAACAGTAACTGCAGCACCTGCCAAACCAACAGTAAGCAGTAATAGCCCGATATGCGCAGGAGCTTCTTTAACAATGACAGTAACCAGCCCTTTAGGCGCAACAAACTATCATTGGACCGGCCCTAATTATAACGCTACAACCACAACGCCGACCGTAATCCTAAATGGAACAGGCCAAACGGGTACATACTCAGTAACAGCAACCGAAGGAACATGCACCAGTTTAACAACTACAGTGGCGGTTGTGGTAAATCCCATTCCTACGGTAAGTATTACTACAACGCAATGCCCCACTCCGCCGGCAACGCTATGCGCAACCGGCGCAACAACCTATTTGTGGAATACAAGCGCTACAACTGCCTGTATTACAGTTACGCCAACAACATCGACTGAGTATACTGTAACAGGTACAACGAATGGATGCAGCTCGACGGCTTTGCAACGTGTTGGTGTATTAAATGTCGCACCATCATCAGCAACTATATGTGCCGGCGGTAGTGTAACATTAAGCGCGAGCGGAGAGCCAAATTATCAATGGAGCACCGGGTCAACTGCATCTAGTATAACTGTAAACCCAACTGCTACTACTACATATACTGTTATAGGAGGGCGGAGAGATGGTGGTTTTGTAGGTTGTACCATAACAAAAACAATAACTGTAACTGTTGTGCCAACCCCAACAATAACAGTAACATCAGCTGCAATATGCTCGGGTAATACGGCTACCTTAACAGCTAGTGGTGTTACAACGTATTCATGGAGTAACGGAGCAACCACATCAAGCATAACTGTAAGCCCTGCAGTAACTACAACATACACTGTAAATGGAAACACATCGGGATGCTCTGCTGTGCAAAAAACTACGGTAGTAACAGTAAACCCAATACCTGGTGCTCCAGCTGTTAGTAGTAATAGTCCTATATGCTCCGGATCGACACTGACCCTAACAGCATCTGCTGCCGGAGCGGTTAATTATAGCTGGACAGGCCCTAATGGTTTTACATCAGTCGCACAGAACCCATTCAGGACCGGTATGACTGTGGCTGATGCCGGAACATATACAGTAACAGTAAAATCGCCTTTCGGTTGTACTAATAGTTCTACTATTGCTGTTGTAGTGAATGCAGTGCCAACAACTCCTGTTGTAATTAGTAACAGTCCGATATGTGAAGGCGAAGCATTAACTTTAACGGTAACCAGTCCATTAGGAGCAACTAGTTATCATTGGACAGGCCCTAATTATAATGCTACAACCACTTCATCAAGTATAACCTTAAACGGGACAGGCCAAACCGGTAATTATTTTGTAACAGCAACCGAAGGAACATGCACCAGTTTACCCGTGGCGATATCGGTAGTGGTAAAGCCCGTTCCTGTAATAAATGCGCATGCAGCAACGCCTTGTCAAACCAGCCCGGCCCTATTATGTGGAACCGGCGCAACAACATATGTTTGGAGCACTGGTGCAACAACAGCATGCGTAACCGTATCACCAACAGTTTCAACCGTATATACTGTAACCGGTACAACTAATGGTTGCAGCGCCCAGGCTGTTATTGGAGTGCCGGTATTAAATGTTACACCAACTTCAACAACTATATGTGCTGGAAGTAGTATAACATTAAGCGCCAGTGGAGAGCTTGATTACAGATGGAGCACAGGGGCTACTACATCCAGTATAACAGTAAGCCCTGCAACAACCACTACCTATACTGTTATTGGAGGACGTACTGACGGTGGTGGTTTTATAGGTTGTACATTAACAAAAACAATAACTGTAACCGTGCTACCAATCCCGACTATAACGGTAACATCTGCAACAATATGTTCGGGTAACTCAGCCACACTTACGGCTAGCGGAGTTACAACTTATTCATGGAGTACAGGAGCAACCACATCGAGTATAACTGTAAGCCCTGCAACAACAACAACATATACAGTAAACGGTAGTACATCTGGTTGTTCAGCTGCACAAAAAGCTACTGTTGTAACGGTGATTCCTACACCAACAGTGACCGTATCCGCCACATCTACTTCAATTTGTGCAAATAGCTCCGCTACATTAACAGCGGGCGGTGCTTCAGTTTATCTTTGGAGTACGGGAGCAACTACGTCAAGTATAAATGTAAATCCAGCTTCTACAACTACGTATACGGTAACAGGTTCTGTAGCTACCCCGCTCGGAACATGTTCAAGTGTACCACAAACAATTACTATAAATGTAATTTCAACACCAACTATAACAGTAACAGCTGCTACAATATGTTCGGGCAATACTGCTACATTAACAGCTAGTGGAGCATCAGTTTATTTATGGAATACGGGGGCAACAACATCAAGTATAGCAATAACCCCAACCACTACTACTACATATATAGTAAACGGAAGCACATCGGGCTGCCCTGCTGCAGAACAAACAGGAGTAGTAACAGTTAATCCAACCCCAACGGTAACTATTACATCAAATAATGTTAATTGTTATTCGGGTAATAGCGGGAGTGCTACTGCAAATTCTTCCGGTGGATCGGAACCATACACTTTTGTATGGTCAAATGGACAAACATCATCTGCTGCCACAAACCTGGGTGCAGGCACATATTCGGTAACAGTAACAGATGCGCATGGTTGTATTGCAAAAGCTAATACATCTATTAGCCAACCTTCAAGTGCGTTAAGTGTAAGTATCCCTTCAAGCACGAATATTTCATGTCAAGGCGCTAACGGAAGCGCTACAGCGAGTGTAGTTGGAGGAACAGCGCCGTATACCTATTCATGGCTTCCGAATGGAGGAACAGGTAACATTGCAAGTAATCTTGCTGCAGGAAATTATACTGTTACAGTAACAGATGCTAATAACTGTATAGCCTCAACAACAGTATCTATTACCCAGATGTCTTCCTCTTTGTCGGCCCAGGTAGAAGTAACATCAGGTTGCTCAGCCGGCAGCGGTACTGCAACTGCGACAGCTAGCGGAGGAACTACTCCGTATTTATATTCATGGTCTCCAAGTGGTGGTACAGGAGCAACTGCAAGCAATTTAAATGCCGGAACATATACAGTAACGGTAACCGATGCTAATGGTTGTACTGTTACAGCTATTGCCCCTATTAATATATACGGAATTCCTACTGTAACTGTAACTCCTTCGTCAGCAACTATTAGTGCGGGTCAAAATGTTTCTTTAACTGCTAACGGAAACGGAGGTACTCCCCCGTATAGTTATAGCTGGCAACCTGCAACGGGGTTAAACTCTACTTCAACAGGTACAGTATTAGCAACGCCAACAGTTACAACAACGTACACAGTAACTATAAACGATGCTAACGGAATTTGTACGAGCAATGCAACGGCAACAGTTAATGTTACCTCGGTAACTTCACCACAAACACCAACTAGTTGCGATACTTGTATCGGCGGCCTTAATCTTCAGCCTGGTAAAACATATTTGGCCAGCGTTTGGGCTAAAAATAATGTGGCTAACCCTACCGATACAACATATTTGAACCCAGAGCTTAAATTGGTGTTTAATACCAGCAGTAGCGGAACAGTAACTTTGGGGCCCTTTTTTGCTCAAGGTAGAATAATAGATGGCTGGCAGCGTATTGAGGCCCAATTCACGGTGCCTGTAACTGCGACCGATTTTAATATACAGCTTGCTTGTGCAAGCGGCCAATGCAACTTTGATGATATCCGGATTTTTCCATTTAATGGTACACTTAAAACATACGTGTACGACCCGAATACCTTACGTCTGATGGCAGTTTTAGATGAGCGAAACTATGCGACTATATATGAGTATGATGAAGAAGGAAAGTTGATTAGGGTAAAGAAAGAAACTGAAAGAGGAATTATGACAATACAGGAAAGCAGAACCAGTATGCAGAAAAAGCAGTAGTTATGAAAACGTTGAAAAAAATACTCATACTATATATAGCACTTCTGGTTACTCCGGTATTTGCGGGTGCTAATATTCATTGGCTAACGATCGAGAAAAATGTTATGGCTGCAGATTTGCTTGCAATGAGTCAATACTTCCAAAGAATGCATACATATCAATTGGAAATGACGGATGCTTCATTTGAGAACTATACGACTGATGTATATCATCAAAAGGCAACAGGATATTATAAAAGAAATGGATATGAATTTCATTCATTTATGATGGGTGTACATACTATACAGGATAATGTATGCAGGCTTACAATTGATAGTGCAAAGAAATTAATGATAGTAGCTGACCCTACTAAATCAATGGATAATAAACTTGCGCTGTCTGATTATGAGTTTTTGCTAAAAATAGCTACAAAACTCCAAAAGGCGAAAGTGGGTGATTATTTATATTATCACATGGAGTTCGAAAAAGATTATCAGTTTACTGCATACGATATTACGTTAAAGGATAGCCTGCCGGTAAAGGCCGTAATGTATTACAGTAAAAAGGTTAAGCAGGGTGATAAACTGCAACAACCAAGAGTAGAAATGAATTACGATAAGTGGTTATTGAATGTTGTTGATAAAGAAACAGCTTTTAGTATTAGTAAATATGTTGAAAAAAAAGGTGGAGAGTATTTCCTTACTCCGGCTTATGCGGGAAAATATAAGTTGCTTGATCAAAGAGTGTTGACCAAGACAAATAAAAAGAAAAAACCATGAAAACACTCCAGAAAATAATAGTTGCATGCCTGCTGCTGTTAATTGCAGTAACCACTTTGCATGCGGGTGGCATTACCATACATAAGCGTATAGCCCCGGGATTAAATGGCTGTTACCCGGTAAGCGCTGTAGCGCCATGTAATACAGATACAGTGGCTATTGTACCGTCGTCATACAATTATAGAGACTATAATGTTGACGATATAATAACCTTGGGAATAGATCATAATAACCTGAGATATTACCCTGATTCAATGACTTGCCAGGTTGCCCTTATCTTATATCCTTTTGATAAAAATGGCGTCGGAAAGGCTCCTATTCATGAAACCCTATCGGTAAGATATACTCCATTTACTTACACAACTTATCGCGATAAGGCTGCTTTTGTTTTTAAGAATGCATATAAAGTAATTGTTCAAATACAAAGTATAATAACAAATACAGCAGGTGTAATTACTGACACGTTGCCGGATAATGTGTATTTGGATGCAGATATTCAGTTGCAACGGTATTATGATTATACAACTATTGGCCTTACACCAACTACGGTATATGCCCCTGATTCTATTGTTACAGATTGCGGTGCCAAAGCAGATGTAATAAATGTGGCATGGAATACCCAGGTAGGTGCCGAGCAATATGACTTAGAATGGACCTTTGTAAATGATTATGACTCAAATTCAGCTGCAAGCGGTAGTTATCTTTCACCAACTCAGCTAAGCTATAATTTTCATTACAACAGTACCCGTATAACAACTACGGCAACCAATTACAATATTACACTAGCTTATGAACATGGATATTTGATTTACCGTGTAAGAGGGGTGGGAAATGATATGTATAACCCTGCTATTAATGTTACCGGTGCCTGGAGTCTTGCTGATAGTGGGGGGCTAGGTAGCGCAAGCCCGGCTATTTTTCACGTAGTTGCTGCCCATGAAGGCGACAGTAAAGATTGGCAGTACAATGCCACATTTGCAGAAGAGGGAAAGAAAAAAGAAGTCATTACTTACTATGACGGCAGCTTAAGAAGTCGTGAAGCTGTTACAAAAATGAATTCGGACAGTAATGTACTGGTTGGTCAAACTATATACGACTTTCAGGGAAGACCAGCGGTTACTGTGTTGCCAACACCTGTCAAGTTTCCAACATGCGGAAAAGGCGTTCAACCTTCTATACATTACTATCCTGCATTTAACCGAGTAGATAGCTCGGGTGATACGATTCCATATACCAGGTATCAATACGATTTGGATAAAGGTGATTCATGCTCAGTGGGTGCTGATAGTATGAGTATTTTGTTTGGTGCCTCAAATTACTATTCACCTAAGAATCCAAGACAGTTTGGATTCCAGGCATATGTTCCGGATGCGCACGGTTACCCTTTTTCACAAGTTCAGTATACTCCTGATAATACAGGTAGGATAAAGGCACAGGGTGGCGTGGGGCCCCAGTTTCAGTTAGGTAGTGGACACGAAACTAAATACATCTACGGCCAGCCTAACCAGATTGAAATGGATAGGATGTTCGGTTCAGAAATGGGGGATGTTACACACTATAAGAAGAATGTAGTAATAGATCCCAATGGTGTAGCTAGTGTGTCTTATCTCGATCAGGAAGGCAGAACTGTTGCAACCTGTTTGGCAGGAGACCCGGGTAAAGATAGCACAGGTAATTTTTCGCTTGCCCCTTTGCCTAGTCAATTAAATGCATTACAAAATCTTAGGGTAGATTTATTTGCTGCCGATGCAAATGGCCACAGTAATAATAACACGGTAAGTATTGATGGTAATTCAATTGTGTTTAACACTCAGGTAACGGTAGGTTATACAAGCACATATAGATTTAGTTATTACCTTAAAGTTGATACATTGAATATACCTTGTAGTAAAATATGCTATAACTGTATTTATGATTTGCAAGTAAAGGTAACGGATGATTGTGGCAGAGTTGTAACCAGTTATAATGGAGAGAACCCGGTGGATACTGTGCTTGGAAATTATGTTATTGCAAAAGATACCGCAACCAATGGGCATTTTCATGTGGCCGGTATCGATACAGTTGAGTTTATGCCAACGTGCTCCTCAAATCATATGTATATTGATACAATGGGTGTTTCGATGGTGCTTACACCCGGAAATTATACAGTAAGTAAAATACTGACAGTTGATTCTGCCGCGCTAAATTATTATGTGAAAGAATATTTAGATTCAGCTAACCGTGCGGGTTGCGTAAAGACACTTTCTAGTTTTACTTCCCAGGCTATTGCTAATGCCGATACTTGTAATTGCCATATAACCTGCCAAACTTGTGCTGCTTCACTCGGCGACAGAGATGCATTTGTTGCTGCAGGAAAAGGTACATCAGAAGAATATGATTTCTTGTATCAACAGTGTCTTCAACCTTGTAAACCCGTTACGGTGTGCGATGCACAATACCAACAAATGCTGCAAGACGTTAGCCCTGATGGACAATATGGGCAATACCTTACAACAACTGGAGCTATAAATCCAACTATTTACCCTTTATCGGTTTATAATGAAAATAACCGTTTGCCGCAAAATATTGCAAACGGTATGGGTAACTGGCAATACCCAATGGTATTGTTAAACGGAAATGAATACCCTTATTATATAAGTAGCGATGGACAGAGGTCTACCATAGCACTTACTAAAACGGCGAGTGGAGGATTTGTGCCGGCTATTATTAATTCTACTGATACTATAAAATGGGTTATACATAACTGGAGTACTGGACAGTATTATACCTACCCTGAAAACCTTCTTAATTTTAATGACTTCAGACAATACTGGCAGCCTACATGGGCAAAATCACTTGTCCAATACCATCCGGAATACCCATATTATACCATTTGCCAGCAATATGAGCAGGTACAATCGCCTGATACAATGAGCAGTGCAACATTTGATCAAAGAATGGCAAATTGTAATACCTTCAAACAAGCCATTAGTGCAGGATTTATCAATAGTAATTATGGTAATTCTACCAACCCAGAATCAAGATTAACAACATTTTATAGTCAAAATTCTCAAATGTATGATCCGTTCCTTACCGATCCTGTTTTTGAAACTGATGACGGATCAGTAGCAGGCCCGGGTGGTTCTATTGCATCTCAATTTATAAATAAACTGAATTATTATATCGTTGAGAATGGTACCCCATATTCAATGGCGGAAGCTGCCGCTATTACTGCACGTTGTGGTGGTTTTGGAGCAACCCCACCTGATACTTCGTGTGTGAATTTTGGAATGGATTTTTTTCAGGGGCCAAACCACATGGGTTATGATGATAGTATTAAAAACAAAGAATGGAATAACTTCAAAACTTATTATCTCTCAGAAAAGCAAATACTACAAAAACAAGTTCAAAATCATTACGCTTTATATACTGCCAATGCGTTTAATGCTTGTATAGGAAATACAAATTATTCGAACGTTGCATACCAAATGTGGACAGGGTCGTTCCCTTGGCAGGTGTTTAATCCATTACAAACCTGTAGTTGCTTTAGCGAAGTGTATTATGCAAATAAACAACAAAGGTTTGTGGATGGTACTAACGTTCCTAATCAAACTCTTGCAAGTTCTCAGTATCAGTATTACCAACAAACAGGCCAATGCCCCGCATCGGCCGATGTTATGGCCTTCCTTAATGAACTTGCGGCTAACCAGCAATTAGCAGGAACACAAGATACCTTGCAAAGTTATCTTGCATTCCCACCTTTATATAATGATATTGCAGGCGCTTACCCATCATTTGGTACCGTGTACCAATGGAATGCTTCTGTTTCCGGGAATACAATAACCGCTACCATAACCAACAACACAAATTCTGCACAATGTACTTTTGTGTTAAATGATGCTAATACCGGAATTGCATCCTGGAACAGTATATCCTCGTTTGAAAATATTACATATACAGGCACAGGTACGAATGGTGATGGTTTTACAATTACTGCGGTAATTGCTACCGGTAACGATTCTATACCATACCTATACAAAACTATTACGGGTTCATCGTGTATTACTATGCACAATTGCCAGCTTACAACCCAATGGACACCAACGCAGTTGGCTATTGATGTAAATACATTAATGACTGCCCTTGCTATTAATGGTAAACTTACAGGAACTGATGTGAATTTGGAAGATGCCATCTTCCAACCATTTTTAACACCAAGTATTGTTAACAGCATTGGCCCGCCAAACCAAAACCTGCGCTGGAGTTTTGTAAATAATAATGAATTTGAACTATATGACAGTGCTAACCCGAATAATGCTATTATAACAAGTATTACGCAATATAGCCCTTCAAGTTTCACCTCTGCAAATCTTGGTTCTATTATTGGATTCGATAGTTTAAACGTTACTGGGCAGAACACATTTACCCTTAATGGCACTAATAGCAATGGAGGTACAATAGTTGCAATTGGGTTCTCTACATCAATACAGATTGCAAGTAAAATTGCTAACTCTCAACCGGCCAATATGGGTACTAATGGCTTACCTACGCCGGGAGATTGCCAGGGGCCGTATTACAGTAATGTAACGCAATTACAAGCCTTATTGAATAGTATATTTCGGTCGAATAATGGTAATGGAAATTATACAGGTGATTTTAATATTGTTAAAGATCCTAACTATACTCCTCAGTTGGAGAGTTATTTCCCAGCATTCCTTGATAGTACTACTAGCAGAGAAATAGAAACACACGTAACTACTAAGGGTAATTACTATTACGATTCACTTAAGTTTACATTTTATGTTGCCGGTATTCAAGGAGGAACAGCATATCCGGATAGTACATCGTGTCCGTTTTATTTATGGCATAAAGATTCTGTAAGGGATTCTTTACCTCCTGCTCGTTCTTTTGAAAGTCTTGTAAGTATAAGCAATCTTACCACCACAGGTAATTATGGCGACGGGGTTTACCAGAGTTTTTATTTTATTGGCACATATTTAGTTCCAGGTGGAGCGGCTGCAAGATTTGCGCATGACACTGTATGGGGGTACAGTTGCATACCGCTTTTAAATTGCAACTCGTGTGTTACCTCAAACCAAACGCCTGTTACGTATACTCCACCTGTGGCTCAGAATATATCTATTGCTAATTATTGGAGTCAATATTCAACTCCACCACCATTAGGTTCAAATAATAAAATACCGGTAACTACAAATTATACATATGTTGATTCTGTAAACGTTGCGGGCACTGGCATTATCCACATATTTCCAGTAACAACTGTTTACTATCCTTTTACTGCTACGTCGTCTGAAATGGAAATTGAATTGGTTAAGCCAATTTCCGTGATTGATACACCTTATGCTAACCGCCTTACATCTATAACAATTGATAGCCTATCATCAGATAGTAGTTATTATACAATGGCAAGTTCGACTAATGTTTCTAATCTTGGTGACACGTTGGCTGCAATGGTATTAGGTGGATTGGATTCGGGACGTACCTATTATGCTGTAGTTCCCAGAAGTACATGTACATCCTGCCCTGCACATTCTATAAGTTATTTTGTATTAAGGACTATAGATGAAACCCCGTTTGAAGGGAACACTGCAGTAATTACTACAAATAGTAATAATACCGCGTTAGGACCTAATTTGGTATACGATGGCGATTTTGAAACAGTGCCCGGATTTGCAGCTAATCCTACAGATTGTTACAATATAGCTTCATTAGTATATCCTCAAAACTATCCGAATATTAATATTGTAAACTATCCAACCACTTCTCCTAACATGCGTTTTGATTCCTGTAATTTTGAAGGATATCATGGCGACCGAACTGATATTTATTTAATTGGCGGTGGAGCTAATCTTACCATACAGCCGTTCGGTACATCTATTGACACCTTGTCTTTATGGAAGCACAACCCACGCAGTGGCGATCATTTTATGATGTGTGATGCACCATCTTCGGCCTGTACCAGTTGTGTTACACACTCTCTTCCTTTTGCGTCCCCACCTACTAGGCCTGTTACATACGACTATCAATCAATTGCCTGGACGCAAACAGTGCAGACTACACCGGGCACCGTATACAATTTTAGTGTATGGGTTGAAGCTATCCACGCTGCAGCTAGTCTAGATGAAGCAAAAGCTCCAAATCCTGCTGCTCCAAGAAATAATCATATTCCTCCTGCTGAATTTGGTGTTGAAATTAATGACTCGGTATATGCCAGAGCGCAGATATCGGTTGATAGTGGATTTGGTAACTGGAAACAGATTAGTTTTTATTGGACTGCTACAACTACATCGGCAACTATACAGCTTGGCGCTAAAGGACACGACAACCAGTACGGTAGCGATTATGGAATAGATGATATATATTTTGGTGCAGTATTACCTAAGCCTTGTAGCACACCAATTGATAGTGCCGATACTGTAAATGCGCCTATTGTAACTTTGGGCAGCAGTCCAAACCCTTGCGTGATGCAAGCTATTGATAATGCCGACCTGAATGCACTGACTGCCTATAACGAGTACCGTGACAGTTTATCTACCGTTATACGTAGCCTTTATATGAAGCATTGTTTGCAGCCTGTTGAAAGCCTGCACTCAGCGTACCAGGATAAACAATATCATTACACACTTTACTATTACGATCAAGGCGGTAACCTGGTGAGGACTGTTCCTCCGCAAGGTGTGCAGTTGTTGCCCGTTGCAAAATCTACCGATCCGCTTGAGGTGCAAATTATACACGACCGCACATTTAACCAGCATACTGTATTTACAAACCACGTGTTGGGTAGCGATTATGTTTACAATAGCTTAAACCAGCTTACTGCACAAAGTGTACCGGATGATGATAATATGCAAATATGGAATTACAACCTTCCTGTAGGACTTAATAGCGGCCTGGTTGTAACCGATGTACAATTTATTGATGCAGCTAACGGGTATTTAAGCGGTTATGTAATGGGCCCGCAAGGGCAACGTCGAGGGTACTTATATAAGACTCACGATGCCGGCCATACCTGGCAGCCAATGGCAGGAACAATTGCCGTTAACCTGAATAAGGCAGTGATGACCGGCGCCCAGAATGGATATGCCGTGGGTGATAACGGTATAGTGATGATGACACAAGATGGTGGTAATTCGTGGGATATAGTACCACAATACCAAAACGGAATTTCACAACAGCTAAATGCAATTGCTTACGATAAAAACAATACAGTTGCTATTGCAGGTAATGGTGTTGCATTTAGTTTGAATGTAAGTTCGGCGGGTGCACCTACTTATAATGCACCGGTAACGGGCATAAGTGCTACTGATAGTATTACAGGTTTAACGTGGGATTCGTTGCATAGTAGGTTTTATGCCGTAGGCGATAGCAGCGGTTATGGAGTAATTTATAAAGGAACTGAAAGCGGTAGCGCTATTAGCTGGACAAAACTGGCAAACAACCTGAGCAGTTTACCAATAAGCAAAGTACAGTTCTTACACAGTAATCCTTCGCATGGTTATGCTGCGGGTTTATGTGGTACACTGTTGCATACTACCGATAAAGGCCAGCACTGGTATATGGTTCCGCCAAGCACTACAAAAAACATACGCGATATTTATTTTGTGAACGATAATGTGGGTATTGCGCTTATAGATAGTGCACAATTGCATTGTAAGTTATATACTACAGGCGATGGTGGCCAAACTTGGACCTTGTTAAGCAAGCCGGGCGAAAGTTATTACGCTATGAGTTTCTACAAGGATTCTGCCGGACTGGGCCATACTTATAAGGGTGTAGCAGTTGGTTACAAAGGTTTAATAAAACGTTTGGTAAGTAACATAGGGCTTGTAAGTCCTTACTTTGGTGAGATACCAATAAATACGCCTAAAACATCGTATAACCTGAGGGCTGTATTTGCACAAGCCACTGCTAAAGGAGTTATAAATATAGTAGCAGCCGGAGACGGACATTATATGTACTATACCTTTAATGCGGGCGGAAGCACTGCGAATTGGGATAGCGCCAAAGTATATACCACATCGAACAAAGCAGCTTTTGTGCTAAGTGGCTCAAGCAATTATATGCTGCCGGCTATAATAAGCGACCGTGGTACTTTGATAAGGTTAAACACCACTGCTGGTACCACCACACCACCAGTGCTTGCATTTGCCGATAGCAGCAGTGCAACCGGTAACGTTAGCAACTTTACTGCATTTGCTGAAGCTGGCCAGGCCGATGGCAACGATAGCTTGTATGCCATTAATATAAATAGCACAGGTGTATTGGGCAGTTCTGTATTGTCAGCACCAAATAGCCCAATAGGTAATGGTTCTGAATTGTATTCAACACCAATAACGGTTACACCTGCAACTACAATAACATCTATAGCATATGCTGGTAATGGTAAGTTATTGGCGGTTGATAGCAACAGCCAGAACATTTATACAGGTGCTTTAACCGGAGTAGGACCGTTTACACTTACATGGACAAAGGTGAGCAGCAATATACATGCCAATAACCTGCACGATATTACCAATACACCAAACGCGGGTAATACCCTGGTGTACTCGGGTGGCGATAGAGGCAGATTATATTACAGCAATGTAACCACGGCGGGCACGGTTAATTTTACCCCGGTTGCAATACCAACACTTAAAAAGATAAACGGACTTGTTGTATCTAAAAATACTAAAGTGCTTGTAGCAGGCGATTCATCCTTGTTATACAGGGTAGTATATTCGGGTACAGGGTATACATCTGCACCAACTGCTTTAAGTGTGCCAATTGCTAATACATCATTATATGGTGTTACACTAAACGGCCTTGCTGCCTATGTGGCCGGTGCAAAGGGTACCGAACTGTATATACAAAATTACTCAACTGCCACGGTTGCACAGCAAGGTGTGGTTGGTGGCGTTTACGATTTTAAAGCAGTTTGCCCAACATCGGTTGGTGGTGCAATACTTATGGGTAATGCCAGCAATGTGTACATGTATGGTAACCGATCGGGTATGCAAATACTTAGCCTGTACGACGACCGTTTTTGGGCCGTGCATTTTATGGATGTTAACCACGGTTACGTGGTGGGCGACAGCGGTATTATACGCCGCACCGATAATGGCGGAGCATTATGGCAAACCGTATTGCCTGAAATACTAACCGTAGGCGGAGTACCTGATTATAAAACCGTGTGGACAACCAGCCCGGGTAATGCCATATTGGGCGGCACCGGAAACTTTTTTGGCCAGTGTTATAGTAATAATACAACTAAGAGTGCAGGCTCATATAGTTACACTGGCGCATCAAACTCGGTTTGGTATAAGGTAAGGTTTAACGAAAACTTTTTGAACAGCGGATATATTGTTGGCTCTACCGGACAAATACTAACACTTGATATAAATAAAGGAGCGCTGAATAGTTTCTCTGACCTGCCATTGGCAGCTACACCTCCAGCAGCAGTAACATCTGCCGACCTGCGTAGCATGCATGTGTTTAAAGATAACAGCCTAATGGTGGTAGGTAGTAACGGCCTTGCATATTATTATTACCCGTATGCAACTACCCCTGCTAACTATTGGGCAAACGAAAGCCCTGCACCACAAACTAACTTTACTAACTATACCTGGACCGATGTGTACTTTAAAGACGACCGCACCGGTTACCTGGTAGGTAATAAACTAAACGGCAGCGGGCAACCCATTGCAGGAGAAATTATGAAAGCCATATCTCCTGTAAACATACAACCGGTTGGCAATACTGCACCTATAGCCTTTAGCTGGAGCCCGGCACCGGTTGATGATAGTATTACCGCAAACAATATAGTTAGCAGCCACGCACAAATATCATACAGCTCTATTGCCTTTACTGGCCCTTACGACGGCTTCGTGGGGGGGGCATACTCTTCAAGCCCGCCTTCTAGTACAGGTGGTTATCCGTATGCAAGATTGTTAAGTGATAAAGGCGGAGTGTTTAGTAGTATGTTCTGGTATGATCGGGATGGTCGTTTAATCATTAGCCAGAATACTAAGCAACGTATTAGCAAAATATTGCTATATAGTTATGATCTGTATGATGCGCTTGGCCGTGTTATAGAGACTGGTCAGAAAAATGAAAACACAGATACTATAACTTTTAATAGAATATTTGGAGATACTGTTATGGGCTTCTATAATCCAAATGTAATTAACATAAACAAATACTTAACTTGGATAAAAGACAATAATGGTATAAGAACCGAAGTCTCGCATTCTTATTATGATAGCCAGATAATATTGCCCACAACTATATTAGTTCAACAGGAGCTTCGAAATCGGATTGCTACGATTACTGTCTCCGATACCTTAACAAAAGATTCAACAAAATATAATAATGCAATTCATTATTCATATGATGTGCATGGTGATGTTGAAACAATTATTCAAGATGATTCCATAGCAGATCTTTCAGGACAGAGATATAAACGAATTGATTATCAGCACGATCTTGTAAGTGGGAATGTTAATGAAGCTGATTATCAGTCTGGGCAAATCGATCAGTATCGCGAAAATTATTCATGGGATGCCGATGATAGAATGACAATGGTAAGCACTTCTAAAGATAGTATTATGTGGGATTGCGATGCTAAATATTTTTACTATCCATACGGACATAACGCTTTAGCAAGAATGGAGCTTGGCGACCAACAAGTTCAAGGTGTAGATTTTGCAAATACTTTACCAGGATGGATAAAAGGTGTAAATAGCGATTTGTTAGATTCGAATCGAGATATGGGACATGATGGTTTACAAGTATTAGGAAATTTGAATAGGTATTTTGCGAGGGATGCTTTCGGTTATACCCTGAAGTATTTTAAAGGGGAAATATCTCAAGGAAATTATGGAGACTATGATGCGATAAATAAATCTGTTTGGAATAATAGCTTAAACCGCTTTGAGGCATATGATTATAACAGTGATTTAATGAATGCAAGGCATGACTTATTTAATGGAAATATAAGTGCAATTGTAACCAATATACAACAACCTCAGGCTTATTCGCAGTCAAGTATTATTCAACAGCCTATCACTTTGCCTCAAGGAACGGCATATAACTATGATCAATTGGAACGATTAATAGACATGAAAGCGTTCCAGAATATAGATGTAAATAATCTATGGGGAGTTGGTACTACATACGCGGGCTTATATCACAATTGGTTGACGTACGATGCAAATGGGAATATATTGAGCCAAAAACGAGCGGATCAGAAGGGTAATGTATTTGATTCGTTGACGTATCATTATAATAAGGTTGGTAACCGCACATTACAAAATAGATTATACCATGTAAATGACGCAATTCTTGGTTCTATTGATGGTATCACAGATGATATAAGAGATGAAGGGGTGTTTGATACAGTTGAAGGTGTTATGAATCAAAACAATAATTACGAGTATAACTCTTTAGGTCAATTGGCAAAAGATAAAGTTAATGAGATTGATACAGTTATTTGGACCTTGCACAATAAAGTTAAATCTATTGTAAGAACTTCAGGTAGTAGTTATAATAATATAAAATATGATTATAATGGAAATGATGATAGGATAGCAAAACATGTATACACATCAAGCGGTGTTTGGTTATACAGCGAGTATTATACACTTGATTCTAAAAGAAGTATCTTTGCTATATATAAGGAGAAGACCATTGGTAGTAGAATGAGCTATTCTTTGACTGAAAGAGATATATATGGGGCTAATCGAATTGGAACCGAAAATACTTCGATTGAATTAATTGGATCTGTCCCGTATTCCCAAATAGATACTGTAAACAGATATTTAGGCATGAAAAGTTATGAACTAAAAAACCATTTAGATAATGTTTTAGTAACTATTTCGGACAGGAAAATTCCACGACCTAATTCCATGAATAGTTTAATTGATCATTATGAAGCAGATGTAATAAGCTCAAATGACTATTATGGATTTGGAATGGAGGAGCCAGGGCGAATTTTTGATTCGCACAAATATAGATATGGGTTTAACGGTAAACTAAAAGATAATGATATTTATGGTAAATCGGATGCCTATGATTATGAAGCAAGATTTTATGATCCGAGATTAGGTAGATTCTTAAGTAGTGATCCATTATACAAAAAATTCCCCGATTTATCAGTATATAACTTTGCAAGTAATAGACCAATTCAAGGCTCCGATTTGAATGGACTTGAATATAATCCAATGTTTACAACAGCAGCGGTAGTACTAACTACTGCTATAGTAAGTACTGTTAATGATATAAGCAATACATGGAGTAATTCAGTTAGGTTTAGTTTTGGTGAAGCTTCAATCAAATTAGGTATTTCGGGTGGTTCAGTCGATGCGATATTTGGCAAGGGTTCTGCTGTTGATGCAGCAGGAACAACTTTTTTTGATTACAAAGCCGTAGGCTTCCAATTTCCTCATCCTTCAACAGAATCTGGTAAAGACGGGTCAACTTTAATAGCTTCAGAGGGAAGCATCTCGGCAAATTTTGCAATTGATGTAGGTTCAAAAACGTTTGATGAATCAATTTCAAAAGCACCAGCGCATGTAATATCAGGTGCCTTTTTAGGTAAACTTTCTCTTGCACATGGCGAGGATTATTATGGATTTGGAGTGGGACTGGGATTTGGAGGCAGTGCGAGCGCACTTAGTGTAAGCTATACTTCTTCTTATTCACTAGCAAGTGAGGATCTTGACTATATAAAGGCATTTAAAAGCATAGAGGGATTGAATAATAGTGGGGTTACTTATACAGATATCCCACATATAGATAAGGATACAAAAGAGACCACGTATACACTTGGGCTCGTAACGGACGCCGGAAAAATTGTAGAAACCGGTATAAAAATTATTAAAGTGACAGGTGATGGAGATAATTTTCAATCTAAAAAATATAAGGCAAAAGCGGATGTAATAAAAAAAAATGAAAATGTAGATAATAAATAAGAAGGCTTCAGACCAAAAATTATATGAAGAACAAATGGAAAATGGTTTTATTGATCTTGTTATGCTTAATGGGCATTGCCTCATTTTTAGCGTATCTCAATAAAAAGGGTGTTTTCGATCCTGTTATCATAGGGAAAAAATATTGCTATTTTTATTATAAAAATGATAGTGGTAAGATATATTACAATAAGGTTTTTGTCATTGATGATTTAATAAAAGCTAAAATGTTAACTAAAGTGTACTTTGCAAAGCAGGATACAACTTTTAATTTGGATGGAGTTCAAGATATTCCTGTTTTTCAAAGTGTAAGTATTATTAGGTATACTGCCGACTCAACTCAAGTAAGAGTCAAGTATAGTTTTGTCGCAAAATACAGACCCTTCTATATAACTATAATTGGTTATGTTCCTCGATTTACGTTGTATGATACAATTCCAAAGGATACAATTGGAAAGGTTAATTATAATTTATAATTATGTTTCTTATAAATGGCGATATTCAAAGAGTTAATTAGCAAGATTGAATATGTATTTATTGTTTTTTGCCTGTTATCAATCATAGCATATTTCTTTAAGCCTAATGGAATTGATTTCGGTTTGCTTTATGTAAGCATTGTCCTTCTTGCAATAACTTATATAATAAAGGCGATTTATTGTTTTATTAATAGTAGGAGGATAGATAGGATTGCGGTTATTAATTTTATTTACTATTTTTTTTTAGCACCATTAGTTTACTCCCTTATTTCCATTTTCCAAAGGCAACCAATAACTGTTGCAATTTTTGTAGGAGCTATTGTCTATATTATTAATTCTTTATTTGCCCTTAAATCATTTTTATTTAGAAATGATTTTGATGAAATAATAGGAGCTTTTTTTAGGTTTACGTTTATTGAAGTTTTTGTTTTAGTAATTTGGATGTTGCGATTTTGGTAGTGTTCCCCGTACCCGCTAAGCTCTGTATTTGTTTTTGCTTAGTGAGGTTGGGTAAAAAGTAAGCTGTGCTTACCCACTAATATACTTGCAAAGCCAAAACAGAAATGTTATTTTTGTTAATGTATGTCAGAAAGCTATAAGACACATAGCGATGGGCTATGTTTTTTAAGCTTCAGTGTAGTAGGCTGGATGGATGTATTTACGCGAAGAGAGTACCAGGAGATATTAGTAGATAGTATAGGATTTTGCCAGAAGAATAAAAATTTGAAGATATATTGTTACTGCATTATGCCAAGCCATGTTCATTTTATTACCTATTCAGAGAATTGGGAATTGTCGAACATACTTAGGGACTTTAAATCATTCACTGCAAAACAACTAATGAAAGCCATAGAAGAGAATCCGGAAGAGAGTCGAAAAGAATGGATGATGAATCAGTTTAAGTTTCATGGCAAAATAAGTCCGCAAAAACAAACCATGCAGTTTTGGAAACATGATAACCATAAATGCAAACGTATGTTGACCATGAAAAATGAGCACTACCGTTAACAAGGTTTTCTGCACGTTCTGGTACCTAGTCTTTAAAATGCTTATGTAGCTGAATTTGCCGATGTAGTGGCAATGTAATTTTGGCACGAAATGGCAGTAAACGCCAGGAGGGAAAGTTTCTGAAACTTCTAAAAACACAAAAAGGCGCTATTTAGCGCCTTTTTTGAGGTCCCGAGCGGATTCGAACCGCTGTACAAGGTTTTGCAGACCTCTGCCTAGCCACTCGGCCACAGGACCATTATTTTTAACGGAATGCAAATGTAATAAAATTAACAACGTATCTTTGCGTTATTAGTTTATGCTCAAAGACCTAAGTAAAATACTTCGCTATATAAAAGGCTATAAAACCTATGCCTTACTGAACGTACTGTTCAATGTTATTTCAATGGTGTTTAACGTGTTTTCGTTTGCCATGATAATACCTTTTGTGCAGATATTATTCAATACTGATACCACTGCCCAAGCCAAAATATTGGCCCAGGGTGCCCCGGCCTTTAAGCTCTCAGGTGAAGGCATTACCGGTTACTTTAATTATACCGTGGCCCACCTTATTGATGTTAAAGGTCCGCAATACGTGCTATTAATGATATGTTTTGCTTTTGTGGGTGTTATTTTCCTTAAAAACCTTACCCGTTACCTGGCTATATTTTTTATGGCTCCTATACGTAATGGCGTAGTAAAGGATATTCGTAACGAAATGTATGAAAAAGTAATGGTATTGCCACTTTCGTACTATTCAGCTGAACGCAAAGGCGATATTATGTCTCGCATGACCAACGACATTACTGAAATTGAATGGTCGGTAATGCAGTCCATTGAACTGCTTACTATTAACCCATTATCGATTATAGTGCTGCTGGTGTTTTTAATTATAATGAGCCCACACCTTACACTGTTTGTATTTGTGTTGTTACCAATTACCGGTTTTTTAATTGCGCGCATTGCCAAGAGCCTGAAGAGGAGTTCGCAAAAATCGAAGGAGCAAATGGGCTCCTTATTTTCTATTATAGAAGAAACCCTTGGTGGAATACGTATAATAAAGGCTTTCAATGCTGAAAAAAGCTCAAGGAATAAATTTCAGGGCGAGAATGAGGCCTATACGCATGTGATGAATAAAGTTTACCGCAAAACCGACCTGGCATCGCCACTGAGCGAGTTTATGGGTTCGGTTGTGCTAGCGGTAGTAATGTTTTTTGGAGGCCAGTTGGTATGGAGCAGTGGGCATTTATTAAGTGGAGCAGCATTTGTAGCCTATATAGCTGCATTTTCTCAAATAATTCCTCCGGCTAAGGCTTTTTCGGGTGCTTATTATAGTGTGCAAAAGGGACTTGCGTCTATCGACCGTATCAACAAAATACTTAGTACCGAAGTAATGGTTAGGGAAGTATCTAACCCTAAGCCAATAACCTCATTTGAAAAAGAAATTGAATTTAAGGATGTATCGTTTGCTTACCAAAGAGGAGATAACGGCTGGGCTTTGCGTAATGTAAGTCTTACGGTTCCTAAGGGGAAAACAATTGCTCTTGTTGGGCAATCTGGTTCTGGCAAAAGTACGCTGGTAGATATGTTACCTCGTTTTTATGACCCTACTGAGGGCATAATAACTATTGACGGGCATTCGATAAAGGATTTGAATTTGGCCCAATTACGTAGTCTTATGGGTATCGTAACTCAGGAGAGTATACTGTTTAATGATACTGTGCGTAACAACATAGCCTTTGGCATGGAAAACGTAACCGATGCCCAGGTAATTGAAGCAGCTAAAGTTGCAAATGCACACGACTTTATAAGCCGTATGGAAAACGGTTATGAAACCAATATAGGCGATAGGGGCAGCAAGTTATCGGGAGGTGAACGCCAGCGCATTAGCATAGCCCGTGCTATATTGAAAAACCCACCCGTACTTATATTAGATGAGGCCACTTCTGCACTCGATGCTGAGTCGGAAAGATTAGTACAGGATGCGCTCTTAAAATTAATGTCTCACCGTACATCTATTGTTATAGCCCATAGGCTTTCTACTATTAAAAACGCTGATGAAATATTGGTAATGCTTAAAGGAAATATTGTTGAGCGTGGTACCCATACCAATCTGATAACCCAAAACGGAGTATACAAGAAGCTATACGACTTACAGAGCTTTGTATAGGTAAATCATTGTCTTTTTAAAAATTATAGTAATTTCGCAGTCCGTTTAAAAACAACCTTGCCCGGATGGCGGAACCGGTAGACGCGCTGGTCTCAAAAACCAGTCTTAGCAATAAGGTGCCGGTTCGAGCCCGGCTCTGGGTACTTAGGTTGAAAATAGCTACTGGTTTTCAGTAGAATATGAGCTGAGTTTTCAAGTCGGTCGAGAATTCGGTAAAGACTACTTCAATCCGCACTTCAATATTGAGTTATTAATGCTCTGTAATTAACAAAGGGGTACAATGACTTTATTTTTAGCCGGTAATTTTTGCAGTGATATTCGTCATGGATTTTTAGTGTTGTTGAGTGTTATTTTGCGAAAATAATTTTCAGTGGATTGGTGCAAGAATTATTTAATATGGAAAGTAATTTGTATTCAGTTTTTTTAGGAACAGGAAGCTATATTCCTACTCAGCAGGTTTCTAATGCCGATTTTCTTACACATCAATTTTATGACACCACTGGTGAGAAGTTTAAGGTTTCAAATGAGGAGATAGTTGAGAAATTTGAAAAAATTACCGGCATACGCGAAAGAAGATACGTTACCGATGACCTGGTAACATCTGATATTGCTTTTATGGCAGCAACCGAAGCCATACTTTCTTCGGGGATTGATAAAGAAAGCATTGATTGTATTATAGTCGCCCACAACTTCGGAGACGTAAAGGCTGATAATAGAAGATCTGATATTGTTCCGAGCATTGCATCAAGAGTTAAGTACAAATTAAAAATTGTCAACAGTGCCGTTTGTTATGATATTTGTTTTGGTTGCCCGGGTTGGTTACAAGCTGTAATACTGGCCGATAGTTTTCTGAAATCGGGTCAAATAAAGCGAGCTTTAGTTATAGGTGCTGAAACACTTTCACGAGTATCAGACCCTCATGACCGAGATAGTATGATTTATGCTGATGGGGCAGGTGCTGTAATAATGGGAGCCATTGAAAGTAGCAAGCCGATTGGTATCATTTCAAATTCGTGCAGGTCAGACACCTTAGAACAAACATATTACCTCAGAATGGGTAAGTCGTACAACCCAAATTACTCAGGTAATGAGCTGTTCTTAAAAATGGATGGAAGGAAGCTGTATGAATACGCCTTAGACATAGTGCCGCAAGCAATAAAAAGCACTATTGATAAAATAGGTCTCTCAATAAATGATGTAAGCAAAGTATTATTGCATCAGGCCAATCATAAAATGGATATGGCTATTTTAAAGCGCCTGTTTCAATTATACGATAAAAAAGAAGTTCCTGAGGCTATTATGCCCATGATCATATATCGTTTAGGAAACAGTTCGGTAGCTACATTACCAACTTTATATAACTTGTTACTTACCAAGCAGGTAGATGATCAATCGAAAGTTGCCAACTGCAAAAGCGGAGATACACTTGTATTTGCTTCGGTTGGCGCCGGAATGAATGTAAACGCGGTTATATATCGCTTGCCTTAATTCCCTAAAGTGTCTCGTTCCAGATGCTCTTATCCTTTAGCAATACCTCACGTAAAAGACGAACCTGAGGCATGCCGTGGTCCAATACCATATCATGGAATTTCATGAGCGAAAATGCACTGCCTTCTTGTTTCTTGTAATCTTCACGCAGTTTCAATAGCTCAAGTTTGCCTATGGTATAGAACAAATATCCCGGATCGAAAGTACCGCGAAGTGCTTCTTGCCTTGATGGTTTTTCTCCCTGGTACCAATTATCCATAAAGAATTTTGTGCCTTCATCCAGGGTCATGCCCTGGGTATGCATTTTAATAGAAACGCATAAACGGCATAGACGTAATAAAGCATCGCCCGATTGTGCCAAGCGATATTTACAAGCTTTAATCGTGTCTCCTGTATGCCCATATCCCTCATCAGCCATCATCTTTTCACAATAGTGGGCCCAACCTTCAATATAAGCATAGCTGCCAAATATTTTTTCGATCTTGGTAGCCGATGATGCATTCAGGTGCAGGAATTGAGTATAATGACCAGGATAGGCCTCATGTATGGTTACATTATCGGTAGTGTAAAAGTCGAATTGCGATAACCAGTCTTCTTTTTGTTTGTCGGTCCATTTAGAATCAACAGGGGTGATGTAATAATAAGCCTCTGTAGCCTTGGTTTCGAATGGGCCGGGAGTATCCATCGATGCTGTGCTTGATGCACGTGCATATTCCGGGGTTTCTTCCACCTTTACTCGCACTTCCGATGGCATGGTAACAATCTTCTTATCAACCAAAAACTGGCGGATAGCTTCCAAATTCTTTTTAGCATCCGGTATCAACTCTTCTGCTGTTGGATGTTCCTTCTGCATATCATGGTACACATCAACAGGATTTTTCTTCGGATCAATTATTTTAGCAGTTGCATTGAACACATCTTGTTCTTTCTTTAATTCTCTCATCCCAATTTCCAGTATTTTATCCGGAGCCATGGTAACACCTTCGCTATACAAAAGCATTCTTTTGTATTTGTCCACTCCTATTGAGAACTTATCGGTTGCCTTAGGTAGTTTTTCTTTCTCAAGGTAATCAGCATATGCTTTTACTTCTTCTATGGCCTTTTTGTTAGCCGCATTAAATGCAGCCATCAAAGCAGTGTCTTTTACATCTTTTAAAGCAACAACCAGGTCGCCGCCTAAAAATTCAGCTGAGCCTTTAGCTACTTCTATAGCGGTTTGCACGTAGGGTTTAGGTAGTGTATCGTTTAAGTTTGCACGAGCTGCAGCATATACATTCGGTGCTTCCTTTTCTATTGCGATAATAGATTTAATACGGTCTTCTATCGGGCCAAAATTTCTTTTTATATAAATGTTTACATCAATGGCGCCTGCATAGGTCATAGGGTTACGTGTGTATTCGCCCACGTCTTCAAAACTCCATATTTCATTACGTATGCCCGATTTTAAAATGCGATAATCATAATATGCCTGAGTGCTTAAAGATGCAGTATCGATACCTGCCAACATTTTATCATAACTCTTAAGCCTGTTCAGTTCAGTGTCAATAGACGCTTTGCTGAAGTCAGTCATCTTACCATCATACTCATGAAAGCCAAGTGCAACAGAAGCTTGTGGCCTCCATTTTAAATAGCCTGCTAAAAAATCTTCAGATACTTTCTGAAATGCTGCATCACTTGAAGTAGAAGATGTTGTTGTGTTGTTTTTACAGCTAACAAGTGTTAGTGTACCTAGCATTGCAATAGCAAAAAACTTTTTCATGATATGTAATAGATATTAATAAGTAAGATCGATAAATGAGGTGGCAAATATAGAGTAGTTTTAATACTACTTGATACGGCCATAGGTATAGAACTTGCCATTTTTAGCAACGGTCTGCCAGCTTATTTTCTTTTGTTCACCGTTTCTGCATGTCATAGCGCCTTCAAAGGTAAGTTTGTCACCTTCTTTTATATTCGAAAGCAAGGTATAAGAAGGGTCATCTTTCATCAAAGTCTTAATAGGTTCACCACGTAATTGAGATAATTCATATCCTAATGATACTTTGAAGCCGGGATTTACTTCATCAAAGGTCATTGTCTTCATATCTATAACACACATAAGCTCCATAGAATAGTTAACCAGCATAAGAAGGTAATTCATGCGGATGTTCTTTTCTTCCAGGTCTTTGCTAGCAGTGTTAAAAGATTTATGGGTCTTTGATATATCTTGTTTTACAAGCTGCATGTAAGTAGAAATAAGAAAAAGAACCAATAAGAGAATAATAAAAAGAAAGGGAGCACGGTATTTTTCAGCAACTACCTGGCTTACGGGTATATTGAAGTAGTTGACATTGTAAATAAATAAAATGGCCAGCAGGCATATACAAAACCATATTCTACCTTGCTTTCGGCTGGTATAAAAGGCAAAGCCAGGTAAGGTTGCCAGTATTAGTATAACCGGGCTGTATATTCCCCCCGTAACTAATATAAAAGCTATAATTTCAATTAAGGTTAAGCTTATTAGTACTACATAAGTTATATAAGCCTTTTTATGAAGATTGAGCGATAGTATATTAATAAGTGTACCTATTACATAAGGCCAAATAATAGCGGGTAGTTTTTCCTTAATGCCAAAAGCACTGGAAAGCAGTAGTAACAGCGAAGGCATGAAAATTACAATAGTAAGGCTGGTTGAGCGCAACACAGCTATCTGTTGTTTTACCAGATCTTCGAATACGGGTTTTGCCATTATGGTTAGGAATAAGTTAAGCCTCTATGTACAAATATATAGATTGCTGTCAAACTATTTTAAATAATGGGCTCACCATTGGCATTGGTGGTAAGTATCTCGCTCATATGATTTAGAAAGGGGCGCATTTTTTTGTACGTCTCGCTCATTTTCTTTGCAAAACCGGGACTTAATACTTCTTTATCCGTAAACTCGTGCGTAACGATGAATTGCTTATAACGAAGCAAGTCAATTGCAGGATGATCTTTGGTAAATCCTCGTGGAGCAGAACTTACCTGTTCGCCTCGTAAACTTCCAAATGTGCTAACAAAGGCTTTGTTGTTGAGTATTTTCCTCCATTCTTTATAGTTCAGGTCAATATCCTGACGAATTCTTTTCAAGTCATCAGGGTTAGGACCCCAAAAACCACCCGATAAACGAGATTTAACAGGATTGATATTAAAGTAATAACCACCTCTAAGTTGCTTGGTAGCTCTTTTAAAGCTTCCGCTCCAATGGCTATTATAGGGCGTTTTATCTTTCGAAAAACGAACATCCTTATATATCCTGAACAGGCTTTTTTTGCCAGATTCAGTTTCGATCTTGTCGTGCTTATTGAGTTCGTCAAGCAACGTATCCGCAAATTCAATAATATTTTCACGATGAGCTAAGTACTCTTCTTTATGCTTATTGAACCAGTCGCGGTTATTGTTCTTCTTGAGTTTTTTCAAAAAATCGATAGATTCCTTTTGTATGATTCCTTTGGCCATAAATTATAATAAATATGCTGCAAGTTAAAAATTATACCCTTTCGGTATACAGTACAAATTCTTTCCTACTTTTAGTATCTTTGGCACCTCTAGAAACCGATAAATACTTAGATAAAATGGGACGCGTATTTGAAAAAAGAAAGTATACCATGTTTGCACGCTTTGCTAAAATGGCAAAGACGTTCACTAAAATAGGTAAAGATATTGCCATTGCTGTTAAAGCAGGTGGCCCAGACCCTGATACCAACCCGCGTTTGCGTATGTGCATACAGAACGCGAGAGCTGTAAACATGCCTAAAACAAATGTGGATGCAGCTATTAAGCGTGCTTCTGATAAAGACGTTTCAAATTACGAAGAGGCAATTTATGAAGGTTATGGCCCACATGGTGTGCCTGTTTTGGTAGAATGTACTACTGATAATCCAACCCGTACCGTTGCCAATATACGTATGTATTTTTCGCGTAGCGAGGGCGGCTCATTAGGTACTAAGGGCTCAGTTAGCTTTATGTTTGATAGAAAGGCATTGTTTAAAATATCTTCAGTAGGGCTTAATAAAGAAGAGACAGAATTCGAATTGATCGATTTTGGTGCCGATGAATTTACCTGGGACGATTCAACCAATGAGTTGATCATTCAAACTCCTTTTACAGAGTTTGGCCACATGCAAAAAGCATTAGAAGACAAGAAAATAGAGATCAAAGAAAGTTCGAAAGTGTTTGTACCAACCACACATAAAGAGCTTAATGATGCTGAAGAAGCTGACCTGCTTGCCATGATAGAAAAAATGGACGAGGACGATGATGTGGTAGCCGTATACCACAATGCGCAGTAATGGATAAGATAAGGGCAATAGTTACCGGAACTACCGGTATGGTGGGCGAAGGCGTTTTATACGAATGCCTCAATAGCCCAAAAGTAGAAGCGGTATTGGTTATTAATAGAAAACCGTGTGGTTATACTCACCCTAAGTTAAAGGAGATCATTCAAGCTGATTTTTTCAATATTACTCCAATACAAGATCAGCTTAAAGGATACAATGCCTGTTTTTTCTGTTTAGGTGTTTCTTCGGTTGGTATGAAAGAAGAAGCTTATACCAAAATGACTTATACACTTACCATTCATATTGCTGAAATACTGAGCAAGTTAAATAATGATATGACCTTTTGTTATGTATCAGGCGCAAGTACCGATAGCACTGAAAAAGGACGTTCGATGTGGGCCAGGGTAAAGGGCAAGACCGAGAATGATATAATGAAGTTGCCTTTTAAAAAGGCGTTTGCTTTCCGACCTGGATTTATTAAACCAATACCCGGTTTAAAATACTCACATAAATTTTATAAGTATATAAACTGGATGTACCCCATTGACCGTGCTTTATTTCCGGCCGCTTTTTGTACTTTAGAAGAGATCGGGCATGCCATGATCAACTCTGTAAGCCTCGATAAAGACAGAGGAATTATGGAAGGAAAAGATATTATTGAACTTGCAAAAAGGAATTAATTTTTCTTTTCTAAGGCTAAGGTTCTTCTCTGTTTCCATTTAATAGCTTGCCAGCCAAGTTCAGCCGTTAGTAAACCTAGTAATGCAAAGTAAACTACTTTGTTACTTCCATCAGATTTTGATAATACCCCTGTTAATGCAAGGCTGTAAATAGCTATTGGAAGTATGATCATTACGCTAAGCCAAAAAGCGTTTAAGGGGATTTTGAATGGACGCTTGGCGTCGGGTTCCTTTATACGCAATCTTACTAATGAAAAAAACTCGAGTGAAAGCCCGGCACCATAGAGGATAACATCAATTACTATTAATTCAGTAAACGACCATAATGCCATTAAACTAACTATTGCTGCTGAAATTAATATGGCAAGGTAAGGGGTGTTAAACCGAGGGTGAAGTTTGCCCAGCACTTTTGGCAACATCTTGTCTTCCGCCATTTCTTTTGGTACCCGGGATATAGATAACAACACTGCCGAAAATATGCCCAATGCGCTTGCCATGCCACCAACAGATAGTAATATACCTAACCATCTACCGGCTAGCTTTACACCCATAATTGGAAAGCCTCCATCGCTTAAGGCTTTAAAATCGATACCCGAGTTTACAGTTATATAAGTAGTAAGAAGATAAAGTACTATTACCAAAGCAAATGCTATGAAAGTAGAAGTGACGTATGACTTAACGGGTTTATTCACCTCTCCAGCATAAGTAGTGGTGTTATCCCAACCCAAAAAATTCCACATAACAGTATATAATGCCATACCAACCCCTGAAAAGCCAATACCATTAAGGGTAGGTGAGGGCACTGAAAAGTGATTTCCTGTGTTAAATAATCCAACCCCAAATAATACTACAAATGGGAGTATTACAATGACGCTTAACAGTATCGACAGGCGGCCTACCGGTACAATACCCAATATATTTAACCCTGCACAACCCCAAATAATAACCAGAAGTATTGGGATTCTCCAAGCGGCCAGATCAGGATAAAAGAAGGATGCGTATGTTACAAAAAGCCCCGGATAAATAGCCAGGTCGGTAAACGAATATAACCACGACCACCATGCCTCATAAAATGCCCAGCGTTTGCCTAAAGCCCTTTCAACCCATTTGTAGTAACCTCCATTAACTGGCATCATGCTGTTCAATTCCAGCACAGTAAGTATAGTAGGCAAGTCCCATAAAAAGGGAACTAATAAGAGCAATAAAAGAGCCCCGTTCTTCCCCGCAAACTGGGTGAGGGGTTCAAGCCCAAAAGGTCCACCGGAAACGGTAAGGAATATTACCGCAGCAAGTGAAACTGTCTTTAAAATACCTTTAGCAGGAGAAGATGTGCTCATATTTGTATAGAATGCAGAAATACAAAAAAAACGGATTAGTAATTGATATTTTCGACATACGGCGGGTTTCGGTATTTAATTGTATTTTTGGCATCCTTGAAAATAGATACTATGCGCCCCAGCTTTGATGAAATTTATATGGACCTTGCCAATAAACTGGCAATGCGTTCGCATTGTGTTAAAATGCACGTAGGGGCAGTGCTTTGTAAAGACACCCGTATTATATCATTAGGATACAATGGCCCACCTGCCGGAACGCATAATTGCGATGAGGAATGGGCGGAACATGGATGCCCTCGCGATAGCAAAGGTGGTTGCTCTTTGGCTATTCATGCTGAGCAGAACGCGATATTATATGCTGCGAAAAACAAAGCCTCAATGGAGGGTTCAACCTTATATGTTACCCTTTCGCCTTGCCTGGCTTGTGCGCGAATTATATTTACATCGGGCATTAAAACTGTTTATTATCTGAATTCCTATGCTGACTATAAAGGTATAGCATCAGATGAAGGCGTGGATTTTTTAAGAAAATTTGGAGTTACCGTGCATCGTATGAAACTACCTGAACCGGTAAAAGCATAATATTATGACAAACCAACCTATACATCCTCCTCAGTCATCTGGTCCAAGGCCGGTTGTGGTTGGTATTTCTCAAGGCGATATTAATGGTATTGGACTGGAGACGATCATAAAGACATTCTCAGATCCTGCCATGCTTGAAGTGTGCACCCCTGTGCTTTTTAGTGCCGGCAAAACATTATCGTATCACAAGAAAGCTTTAATGGCAGATCATTTTAATTATAACATGATTAACGGGCTTGATAATATTCCGGCTCGCAAATTCAATTTATATAACTGTTATAACGAAGAAGTAGCAATTGAGCTGGGTAAAGAAACGCTGTTAGGCGGACAGTATGCAGTTAAGTCTTTTCAGGTTGCTTGCGAAGCTTTGGAAAGGGGAAAGATAGATGCGCTGGTGACAGCTCCTATTAATAAGCATAATACACATTCAGATACATTCCCGTATTCCGGACATACATCGTATTTAGATGATCGTTTTGGTAAAGGCAATTCAATAATGATGCTCATATCGGGCGATTTGAGAGTAGCTTTATTGACAGAGCATATTCCTGTTGCGGAAGTTGCTGCTTCAATTTCTGTTGAAAGGATCTTGAAGAAGTTGAGTATTCTGAATAAGACCTTGAAAGAAGATTTTAGTATTGAAAAACCACGCATTGCAGTATTGGGCTTAAACCCACACGCAGGCGATGGCGGTACATTAGGTAAAGAAGAAGAAACGATTATTGCTCCGGCAATAAAGAAAGCGTTTCAAGATGGTATATTGGTTTATGGGCCTTATCCTGCTGATGGCTTTTTTGGAAATATGGCATTTAAGAAATTCGATGCTGTGTTAGCTATGTATCACGACCAGGGCTTGATACCATTTAAGTATATGGCTTTTGAAACAGGTGTGAATTTTACGGCTGGGCTACCGGTAATACGTACATCGCCTGACCACGGCACCGCTTATGATATTGCCGGAAAAAATAAAGCTAATGAAGCTTCATTCCGCCATGCGGTTTATACTGCGGTTGATCTGGTAAGGACAAGAAAAGAATACAAAACCCTCAGTTCGAATAAACTTAAAGTAACTGCTCCGTCGCAACAAGACGGCGAATAATTAATGGCAGGTGAAAAAAGTAACTCTATATTATAATCCGCGCTGTTCAAAATGCCGTGAGGCGTTGTGCGTGCTCGAAGAAAAGGGCATTGAACCGGAAATTATAGAATACCTTAAGACTCCGCCTACCGAAAAACAACTTAACGATATTTTAAAGAAATTAGGTCTCAAAGCGGAGGAACTATTACGCAAAAAAGAACCTTTGTTCATTGAAAAGTATAAGAACAAAAAGCTAAGTAATGCGGAATGGATTAAGGTAATGTGCAAAAACCCTGTACTTATTGAAAGGCCTATTGCCATTGAAGGAAACAAGGCCGTAATTGGCAGACCAGCTGAACGAATAATTGAAATTTTAAAATAATATGACAACACTAACAAACAAACCTATGGAATTCAGGATTGAAAAAGACACAATGGGCCCGGTGCAAATACCTGCCGATAAAATGTGGGGTGCACAAACCGAACGTTCTCGCAATAACTTTAAAATTGGCGGGCACAAAATGCCGATTGAAGTTATTTACGCTTTCGCTATTTTAAAAAAGGCTGCTGCACAGGCTAATTTAGAATTAGGTGTGTTGCCAAAAGATAAATGTGAGATAATTAGCAAAGTATGCGATGAAATATTGACCGGCAAACTGGATAATGAGTTTCCATTAGTAGTATGGCAAACCGGTTCGGGTACACAATCGAACATGAATGTGAACGAAGTTGTGGCAAACCGTGCACACGTTTTATTAGGCGGTAGTTTAATGGATGAGAAAAAAGCCATTCACCCGAACGATGATGTAAATAAATCACAATCATCGAACGATACCTTCCCTACAGCAATGCACATTGCGGCATACAAACTTATTAGCGAGAATACAATTCCTAATGTGCAGTTATTGCGCGATACCTTAGATAAAAAAGCGAAAGCATTTAAGGATATTGTTAAGATAGGCCGTACACACTTAATGGATGCAACTCCGTTGACACTTGGTCAAGAATTTTCTGGGTATGTATCGCAGCTCGACCATGGACTAAAAGCATTGAAAAATACATTGGCTCACCTTGCTGAATTGGCTTTGGGTGGTTCTGCTGTTGGTACAGGCTTAAATACACCAAACGGGTATGCGGTATTGGTGGCGGATAAGATCGCTAAGATATCAGGCCTACCTTTTGTTACAGCCGAAAATAAATTTGAATCATTAGCATCACACGATGCAATGGTTGAAACTTCTGGTGCTTTAAAACAACTCGCAGTATCTTTAATGAAGATAGCTAACGATATTCGTTTGCTGGCTTCTGGTCCACGTTGCGGTATTGGCGAAATACTGATTCCTGAAAATGAACCAGGCTCATCTATTATGCCGGGTAAGGTTAATCCAACTCAGTGCGAAGCCATGACCATGGTATCTGCACAGGTTATTGGTAACGATGTGGCAATTTCGGTTGGTGGTATGAATGGACATTTTGAGTTGAACGTATTTAAGCCGGTTATTATTTTTAACCTGCTTAACTCAGCACGCTTAATTGGCGATGCATGTAATTCGTTCAACGAACATTGCGCGGTTGGTATAGAACCTAACTACGCCGATATTAGCAAGAATCTCGAAAACTCGTTGATGCTTGTTACTGCTTTGAATACCCACATTGGTTATGAAAATGCAGCTAAGATTGCTAAGACGGCTCACAAGGAAAATAAAACGCTTCGTCAGGCTGCATTAGATTTGAAACTTGTTACCAATGAGCAGTTCGACCAATGGGTTGACCCAAAGAAGATGATAGGATCTTTATAGGCTGAGATAAGGTAAAGAGTATGGACGAAGAATTGATTGATAAATCAATTGAAACCGGCGAATTACAATTAACTACAAAGGAAAAGCGGGTTCATTATCGTCGACTTCTTTTTCCAGGTGTACTAATTGCCGCATCTATTCTTATGCCTTTTATTGATTTTCTGAATGGTAATCATAGGCCACTTAGCCTCATGGATATATTTTTTACAGTTGTTACGCTTACTATTGCTTATCTTATGTACCGTACTCAAAAGGGAAGATTGCGTTTAACAGAGGTTCAATCAAATTTGAAAAGAGATAAGATTATAGAAATTATAAAGAGAACAGGAGACCTTTTAAACTGGGAAATAGAAAGAATAGAAGACAAAATAGTTTTTGCGGAAACAATGAGGTTTATTGGATTCCCCAAGACTCCAATAGGAGAGCAAATAACCCTATTGTTCGATGGGGATAGAATACTAATAAATAGCATTAGTAACCTAAGATTCTTTGATAAGCAAGGTATACTCTCAAAGGACTTCAATAAAGAAAATGTGGAAACATTAGTTCACGCCATCGAAGACGCAAGTGGGGTAGTCAGAGAAAAACCAGTAGTAGATGTAAGGATATTGGAATAAATACTATTTAAGCTTCTTTTCTTACTACGTACGTAGCAGTAGCTTGTTGTGTAGGTGTAATGACAACATCGCTAATGTTTACATGTGCAGGGCGAGATGCTGCAAAGTAAACCAGTTCGGCTATGTCTTTGGCTTGCAGTGCGTCAACACCTTTGTACACATTCTTGGCTTTATCGGCATCGCCATGGTAGCGTACAATCGAAAATTCGGTTTCTGCCATACCCGGGCAAATGCCTGTAACACGTATGCCGTGTTGTAATAGATCAATTCGAGTGGCTTTAGTTAATGCATCAACTGCATGCTTGGTTGCGCAATACACATTGCCGTTAGCATAAACCTCTTTACCCGCTACTGAACCAATATTAAAAATGTGACCCTTTTTGTTTTGTATCATTATAGGCGCAATAGCGCGGGTAACATAAAGCAGGCCTTTAATATTGGTATCTATCATCTTTTCCCAATCATCAATATTACCCTCTTGTATGCTGCTCAAGCCGCTGGCTAAGCCAGCGTTATTCACCAGCACATCTATACTTTGCCATTTGACAGGTAAATTGCCAAGATTCTTTTTGACCTCGTCAAGCTTACGCACATCGAAGTTTAAAGCTAATACTTCAACTCCATATTTCTTCTCCAAATCGGTCTTTACTTTACCCAACCTGTCTTCTCTTCTTCCCGTAATAATGATATTATATTGGTTAGCAGCAAATTCATGTGCAATGGCTTCTCCAAATCCTGCTGTGGCTCCAGTAACTAAAAGTATCTTTCCCATGGGTCTCTTTTTTTAACAAATGTAAAAATTAACTATACAATAGAAATACTGATATCATCGTTGTTTTTAATAACTTTGTAAGAGAATGCGCCTTAAGCTATATATAGCAGTTATACTGCTCCTTTTTTCGTTAATAAGTATCGGTCAAATTAAAAGGCCTGAGGCATATTTAAGTTATGCCGCTTTTAATACACCCGCAGGGCAAAGCTATTTCGAAACGTATTTAAATATTAAAGGGAATACCGTTCGTTTTGGTAAAGGTACTGATAGTGGTTACCAATGCAAAGTAAAGGTATCAGTATTGTTCAAGATGGGGGATAGCGTTAAGTTGGCCGATAGCTATAATTTACTTAGTAAAGAAACCTTTGACACAACACACAGGTTAGATTTTATTGGTGTTCGCAGGTATTGGTTGCCTAAAGGAGATTATGCGTTGCTACTGAAAATAGAAGACAAGAACAACCCGGTATCTGGTAGTATCTCGGTAAATACAAAAGTAAATGTGGGCTCAACTGCCGATAGCGTTGCTATATCAGATGCTGAAATGATAGTTTCATACGCACCATCGAACCAGTCGGCGGCATTTACCAAGAGTGGTTATGAAATGGTGCCGTATGTATATAATTTTTATTCTCAGGAAATTAATAATCTGAATTTTTACGTAGAGATTTACAACACCTTGAAGGTATTTCAAAGTAGCAAGTTAGCCGTGCAGTATTTTATTGAGAATGCTGAAACGCACACAAAACTTAATGACTTTTCGCACATAACTGTTTATTCGGCCGATTCTGTTATTCCTATTTTAGGTGGGTTCGATATGCAAAAACTGGCTTCGGGCAAATATAACCTTGTGGTTACTGTGGTAGATAAGAACAATAAAGTGATAACAAGGCGTGAATTTGGTTTTTACCGAAGCAATGCTGCGGCTTCACCACAATACTCAAGAAAGGATGGCATAACCAATACCCAAGGTACGTTTGTGTCGCGGATACGTTCAAAAGATACTTTGTTGGAAGACGTGAAAGAGTTTTACCCCATAGCTACTGTTGACGAACGTAATTTTATTAATGCAATTAGTATTAAGGATGATACAATTTTATTGCAACGGTTTTTCTATAACTTCTGGATAGCGCGTGCCCCTAATAATCCTGAAGAAAGCTGGATGGATTATAAAAAGCAAGTGGACGCAGTAAATGTCCTTTTCAGCACAACTAATAAAAAAGGTTACCAAACGGATAGGGGCCGGGTTTATTTGCAGTATGGTGCACCAAGCCAACGCGATAAAGAAACCATTAACCCGGTATCATATCCTTATGAAATATGGGAGTATTATAAAATGAAAGATGGTCAAACAGATAAGAAATTTGTTTTCTATGAACCATCGCTGGCAACTAACGATTACGTTCTGCTTCATTCTACTGCGCGTGGCGAAATTCAGAACCGTCAGTGGCAAATGGTATTGTATGGCCAAACCGTTGGTCCGTATAGTGTAGACCAAAATAGCTTTGCCGATCCTTCGGGAGAGGATACCCAAGATCAATTCAGTAACCCACGTTGATTTACTGAATAACAGAATATGAGCGTAGCCGTAGTTATATTAAACTGGAACGGAAAAGCATTTTTAGAGCAGTTCCTTCCCCTGGTTGTTACGCATACCGGCAGTGATGCAGAAATTTATGTGGCGGATAATGCGTCAACAGATGATTCTATAAAATTTCTCAAGGAGAAATTTCCGGCAGTGCATTTGGTGCAAAACCCTTTGAATGGAGGTTTTGCTGTGGGATATAATATGTCTCTGACGCAAATAAAAGCCGACTATTATGTTCTGTTGAATTCGGATGTTGAGGTGACGCCCAATTGGGTAAGAGCACCTGTGGAGATGTTGGAGAGGAATAAAGATGTGATGGCAGTGCAGCCAAAAATTAAATCATACTTCGATTCCAAAAGTTTTGAATATGCAGGTGCAGCGGGAGGGTTTCTTGATGTATATGGATATCCGTTCTGCCGTGGCCGTATTTTCGATACTATTGAAAAGGACGAAGGACAGTATAACCAAGCAAGTGAAATTTTTTGGGCAAGCGGTGCATGCTTATTTATCCGTTCATCTGTTTTTCATGAAATGGGTGGCTTTGATGAGGACCTATTCTCGCATCAGGAAGAAATTGACCTTTGCTGGAGAATGAAGCTAAAGGGTTACAAGATCATGTATTGTCCAAATTCAGAAGTGCTGCACTATGGTGGTGGCTCATTGCCCAAATCAAATCCGTTTAAAACCTATTTGAACTTCCGCAATAACCTTATTATAATTTGTAAAAACCACCCGACACGTGCTTTAAAGCAAATCGTGTTTCAGCGTTTAACACTTGATGGGCTGGCTGCTGTTCGTTTTTTATTTAAGGGCGATTTTGGAGATTTTTGGGCTATTGCGCGGGCGCATGGCCATTTTTATAGAACATTCAGGAAGACATGGAAGAAACGCCAGGCGGTTCAGGCATCGGTTACTAACCCTGAGGTTTCTACCATATACCGCAGAAGCATAGTACGCAAATATTTCATGGAAGGGAAGAAGCTATTCTCTCAGCTCGACTCTAAAGATTTCTACTAACATGGATTGGAAGTCGGCAGTAAATGGTTTTAAAGCGTATTTAATGCTTGAAAAATCACTTTCAGGCAATACCTTAGAAGCTTACGTGCATGATATCGACCTGTTTCGAAAATTTCTGGAAGAAAAGAAGTATGAAATACCACCTGAAAAAGTAACTCTTAACCAGTTGCAGGAATTTTTAGCGTGGATAGGAGAAACTAGTATAGGTCCACGTAGCCAGGCACGTTTAATATCAGGTATACGCGCGTTTTATAAATTTCTGCTTATGGAGGACGCTGTACAGCAAAACCCTGCCGAACTATTAGAATTGCCGAAGTTGCCTAAAAAATTGCCCGAAGTACTTAGTGTTGAAGAGATTGATATGATCATTAATGCAATCGACCTGAGTAGGCCAGATGGGCAACGCAATAAAGCCATGCTCGAAACTTTATACTCCTGCGGGTTACGTGTATCTGAACTGGTGGGTTTAAAGATTACCGACGTGCAATTTGATGAGGAATATGTGCGCGTTATTGGTAAGGGGAATAAGCAACGCATAGTACCATTGAGCGAGAGTACAGCTAAGTTTATTCGTATTTATATGAATGAAATTCGTAATCACTTAACAATAAAAAAAGAGGCGGAGGATATCGTATTCCTGAATAAAAATGGGAATAAATTGAGTAGGGTAATGGTCTTTCTTATAATACAGAAATTAAAAGAGAAGGTAGGCTTAAAGAAAAAAATGAGCCCGCATACGTTTCGGCACTCTTTTGCAACTCATTTGGTTGAGGGTGGTGCCGATTTGCGTGCGGTGCAGGAGATGCTGGGCCACGAGAGTATTACCACCACTGAGATATATACTCACCTGAACAGGGAGTATTTGAGAGATGCTATTTTGCGTTTTCACCCCAGGAAATAAAGTGAACCTGATTAGTGAAAACTATGCCATTATATAAGATAATGAGCAGAGTTTGGAGAGAAAAATCTATTTTCTATATTTGTACCAAAGAATGAGATATGGCAGTTTATCGCTTTAAAGTTTACTTCGAAGACGACGAGAGTGTTTGGCGTGAGATTGAGATAAAATCGACCCAAACATTTGAAGACTTCCATAATATTATTCAAAAGGCTATTAAGTTCGATGATGCCCATGGCGCTTCGTTTTACGTAAGTAATGATACTTGGCGCAAGGAGAAAGAAATCAGAATATTACGTAGTCGCAAGGCTTTACAAAAAGGCACTTGGATGCACGAAACCAAAATAGCCACCCTAATTGACGACCCTCACCAAAAGTTTCTTTACGAATTTGATCCTGAAGGCGGTAACTGGATGTTACATGCTGAGCTGATGAAGATTTTACCTGACTCTCCAGTTGATTATCCACGTATATCGAAAAGTAATGGTAATCCACCAGCACAATATAAGGCAACACTTCCGACTGATGTTATTGAAGAAGATGAGGATGAAGAAGAAATTCACGAAGAGAAAGGCGGTTACGTTCATAAAGTAACGGAACATTATGCTGAGGGTGAAGAGGGAGAAGAAGAAGGCCCAACAACCTTACGCACTAAAACAGAAGCCGAAGAACTTGGCGAAGATGCCGGTATAGTTGGAGAAGAGGAAGAAGCTACGGAGGATTTTGAAGAAGAAGGCGGCTTCGAAGAAGAAGAGATTTAATTCCATTTATTTTGTCAAATAAGTTACTGATAGCAATTGTTGGCCCTACTGCTGTTGGGAAAACTGCTGTTGCCATTAATTTGGCCGAAGAATTACATACAGAAATAGTATCGGCTGACTCTCGACAATTTTATCGCGAAATGGAAATTGGTACTGCCAAGCCAACTGCGGAAGAACTGAAGAAAGTACCGCACCATTTTATCAATAACTTATCAATACACGATGAGTATAATGCAGGCAAATATGAAAAGGAAGCAGTTACCTGCTTAGCCAAACTTTTTGAAAAACATGATAAAATAATATTGGTTGGCGGCTCAGGGCTATTTATTGATGCCTTGTGCAATGGTTTTGATGAATTGCCCGAAGCAGATTTGAAGTTGAGAGAGCGATACGAGGATGTATTGAAGAACGAAGGAATTAGCGCTTTACAACAAGAACTTCAATCAAAAGATCCTGACTATTATAATGAAGTGGATAAAAATAATCCTCGCCGACTTATAAGAGCTCTGGAAGTAATTAATCAAACCGGATTGCCGTATTCACAAATTAGAAAAAGGAAAGTGGCGCAGAGAGACTTCGCCATAATTAAAATTGGTTTAAACTTAGATAAAGAAATTTTGCGAGAAAGAATTGATAAGCGGGTAGATGATATGTTAACTGCGGGTTGGTTAGATGAATGTAAGAGTCTTTATGAATATAGAAACTTGAATGCATTGCGTACAGTAGGTTATACCGAGTTGTTTGACTTTATTGCCGGTAAGAATGATTGGGAGACCACTGTGCAAAATATAAAAACCAATACGTGGCACTATGCCAAACGACAACTTACCTGGTTTAAAAAAGACAAGGATATTAAGTGGTTTTATCCAACTGAAATTGAAGCGATTCAAAGCCATATCAATAATAAAAGTTAAAGCGTATTCTTTTAGTATATTTAGGTTTTAAACTGATGGTTCAGGAGAAGAAGAAAATAATAGTTAAAAAACACCCATTGGTTATAAGATGGACGCATTGGGTCAATTTTCCTGTATTAGGAATAATGATCTGGAGCGGCATGATGATATATTGGGCCAATGATATTTATCGTATTGGTTGGGGAGATAAGACTGTACTTAAGTTTTTTCCTGATTCATTTTATAGCGCATTAAATCTCGACGGACGTCTTTCCGATGGAATGGCATTGCACTTCTTGTTTATGTGGTTCTTCTTCCTCAATGGCCTTGTGTATGTACTATATACTATTATTTCAGGCGAATGGAGAATGTTATGGCCAAACCGAAGGTCATTTAAAGAAGCGTGGCAGGTTTTATTGCACGATTTGCATATAAGGAAGTCAGGGCCACCTTCTGCAAAATACAATGCCGCGCAAAAAATAGCCTACTCATCTATTATTTTAATGGGGCTTGGTTCATTGCTTACGGGACTTTCAATATATAAACCAGTGCAGTTTGGTTGGCTTTGCACAATGCTTGGCGGCTATGAATGGGCAAGGGTAGAACATTTTGTGCTGACCATTGGTTATGTATTTTTCTTTTTAATACATATAGTACAAGTTATTATCCATGGTTGGAATAACCTCCAGGCTATGATAACAGGGTTTGAGATAAAGAGAATAAAATCCGAAACAATACAAGAACCTAAAGCTGAAGAGCAAAAAACTGCCAACTAGTATCATGAAGAAAAAGGACTTACGAGAAGAAGAGATACCTGTAAAGAATATCAGAAGGCGAACAATTCTGTCTTTTGTTGTTTTCTTTGTTTTAATGGGTTTTGCAATTGCTGGTTGGAAATGGTTGAACAGGCAAGACACTAGTGACGGAGCATTAAAGCCTTTACGTGCTGTTTTAAATGAAAATGAAAAAATAAACAGTGCTATAGAAGGCAGGAATCACTTAGTAAAAGAGTACCCTAAAAGTAAGGCAGATAAGAATGTGCGGGTTAATGGTGATGTAGGTATGGGTGATGATTTTATGGTTGATACATGGGAATTAACTGTAAACAGACATCCTGAAAGCAACTCACCCGATTCTGTTCTGCATTTGAATATGGATGAGATACGGAAATTACCTTTTAAAAATTTAATTTTCGATTTTAAGTGTGTGGAGGGATGGAGCCAGATAACAAATTGGGGTGGAACAAAGTTTTCTGATTTCTTAATTCGTTATCATTTAGGTACACATAGTGGCAAGGCACCAGACCCTAGTCATCCGGAAGATATGTATAAATATGTGGGCCTTATGACTCCCGATAGCGCTTATTATGTTGGTATAGATATGCAAAGTATAATGCATTCGCAAACTATATTAGCCTACGAAATGAATGATTCTATTTTGCCTAAAAATCAAGGCGCTCCCTTGCGTTTAATTATACCAATTAAGTACGGTATAAAAAGTATTAAGCGGATTGGCTACATTTATTTTTCAGATACCCGCCCCAAAGATTATTGGTTTGAACGTGGGTATGATTATGATGCTGCCTTATAGTTGACGGAAAACTTTTTTAAGGCTTCCCTGCATATTAAAACTGTGCAACAACTAAAAATAGAGTAGGTGAAATTTGAATCTCTTCTGGCTGAATTCTAAAGTAGGCATAGGTATTTTAATAAATGAAACTGTGCCGAACAAAGCTTTAAGGGCACCTGAATTTGTAGGTATGCGCGTCAAATCAACATCAAGTGAGCAATAGTATTGTCTATATCGGTCAAAGCAAACTTCTTCCCCACTGCTGTTGTATGTTATTGGGTTCTGCATGCCACCGGTCATACCTTCGGCGCCATATCCAAAGTCAAGGCAAGCCCATTGAGGTATTTTATTCCCTTTTGGTAAAAATGAAGCGATTGCAATACAAAACCAATATGTTTGTCCGTTGTAATCTTTGATGCTTTGTTGAACCAGATTGTCTCCCAACTCATCTGGACGATATTGGGCATACATGCTCGGATGGAAAGATATTTTCATGCTGACCCGTTGTTGGCCCCAGGTCCCTTCTTCAAATCCATAAAGACTGGCCCCGGCAGTATTTGCTACCATATCGCCTATTGAGAATCCCCAGGCACTCGAAAAACCATCAAAAATTTCGATGTTTGTTTGGTAGGCCATAGCGAGTGCCGAACCATATACGGTCGACTTAGAACGACCGATACCGCTCCATGTATATAAAGCGGATGTAATGCGACTTAAGGTATATGCAGTAAGCATATGCCCAAGCTTATCCATTTGCAGCCATTCTTTATTATCATTAAATAAATGAAAGGAGGAATGAGCATAATTTTTGTACCATAATACATTCAGGCCGACCATTGAACCGGCATAAACACCTCCTTCAACTGCAAGTAGTGGTATCAAGCGATTATTGTCCTGCATTTTTGCAGGAGTAAAGAAACTTTGGCCATTAGAAATGGAGCAGGAATGGCCTAATAACCAAAAAATTATGAATATTTTACCTAAAATAGCTCTCAGAATCAATTTTTTTATAATTTTGCGCCATTAAACCAACAAAAACATTTACAAAATGAAAAAGTTATCAATTGTTGCTGCTCTTCTGTTTGCTTTCGGAACTGTAGCTTTTGCTCAAGACAAAATGGAAAAGAAGACCGAAACCAAGACCGAAACCAAAAAGTCTGACAAGAAGGGTGACAAGAAAGAAACCAAGAAAGACGAAAAGAAGACTACCACAACAACTACAACTGACAAGAAGTAATTTGTGTGATTCTATTAAAAAAGGCCGTTGCATCGCAACGGCTTTTTTTATGTCCAGATTTTCCATTGCTATCATTTGCTGAAGCTATGTGAATATTCCAGGTAAAGGCCAGCGCCACCAAAAACACTTGGTAATATTAATCCCTGTAAATGGTCAAGTGCAATTCTTATTGTAGAGTTTTTAGTTTGCTTAGATAGAACGAAAGCTGCATTTATTGTTTCGTATCCTCCAAATCCTAATTGCAAACCGGTCATCCAGCCATTGGCCACATACTTATCTCCCTGCACATAAAGGTATCCAACATCTGCAGCATTAAAAATGTAGTTGTATCCAAACTCTAAATGATATTTACCAAACTCTGTATTGGTATTAATACTTAACGTGGAAGGTATATTGTAGAAAAAGCTTTTTTCAGCAAAAGGCAGATATTTATTCTGAATACTGTCTTTTGATATGGTGTTGAATCCTACATTTTGAAGGTCTGATATGTTATTGATATTTACTCCATCATAGTAATAAGAAGTGTCCTTGTGATAGTAAAATGACTTGTTATTCCAAAACATAAAGCCAAGATCGGTAACACTTAGTGTCACGCTTCCATTTCTCCCCGCTATTTTATAAGGGGCTTTAAAGTAAAGATCTAATGAAGCGCCGTATGCATTAATAGAGTGATGACTTGTTGATGTATCACTCTCATACATTTCTGCATTAGAGTTGAATTGCAAATACTGACCTGTAGGATCAGTATATAGTGTGGCATTACGTGCACTTATCCCTAACAGCCGTTGCCCTGCTAAGAAGGAAACTCCAATACCCAACTCTGCTTTACCTGAAAAATTAGTACACAACATCCCTATTTCGGCTTGGTTGTATGTCAGTAAGTTAAAATTGAAAGGAGTGAGATTGGCAGTTTTTCCTGCAAACATTGCATTACCGTTAAATGCAAGGTTGAACATATCTCGCGAAAAAACAGTATTTATATACGACTTGTGGCATATGGCGAAAAAGAAATTGAATACTCTTTGTTTGATAGTATCGCAATGCCAAACTCCATATATACCATAATTTAATGTATAGCCGCCCCTGTTAAATTTTGAAAGATTATTTATTACTTCTTGCTTTAATTTGCTATCAATGTAATTACCTTCTAAAAGATTAATTGCAAAAAGGTTGGTTACGCAAGTTGTTGCAAGGTCGGCACCGCCATATATTCCACCCGTAAATCCTTTTTGTGTAGTAACCTCTGTAATGCCATTGTTCCATTGGGCTATGCCCTGCAATGACACAAATAAAGAAGTAACCAGTAAAATGAATGATATTCTTTTCACGCCGCAAACATAATTTTATCCCTTCACTTGGTAATCGAGGTTGCCAATAAGTTTAATATTCAACATATAATTACTGTATATTTTACTATACTGTATAGGTAAGCATGTGGTGCAACCTGTATTGAAACGAGCTACTACAATAATATTATGTGAAGAAAATAATCGGCTTGCTTGCAAAGGATTAATTGGTATTGTAAGAACAGAGTTTTGCGCCATTGTTACAAAGCCACTTGTATTGGGAACTCCAGCTGCAATGGTTTGTGGGGTAGAACATAGGGAGTCTATAACATGCTTATTGTTATCGAGCAGATAAAGCTGTATGCCGGCACTAAAAGGGAATAAGTTAGAAGCGTATAATGTGAATGTGCCGCTTTTAATTTGTTCGGCCTGGCTTGAACTAGCAAAGTTAACAGGCAAAGTATCGGCGAGTGTAAGATTGTTAGCTGCAATATATAATGGAACTGAAACGTCGAGATAAGCTTTGATACCTTGCCCTAAAAATGCAAAATCTGTATTGCCCGATACATTACCAAGCGGATCGGTATTGAGTTGGATAGTATAGCCAATAGAGTTGGGAAGATTATCTACCCATTGTAAAATGTTGGAGTTGGTTGGGTTAAGCGAATAGGTCTGTATAGATGGGTTAACTGGCATAGCAGAGTTATATGTTTGCGTGGCCCTGTTAATGTTTATGGCATTATTTATAATCGTACCCGTTAAAGGAACTGTAACGCCTCCCGGCCTTTGGTTTATTGATGTAAGCTGCGGTATGATGATTTGCGCATCAACACCAAAGCCATTTTTAATGGTAAATGTTACGTTTACATTCTTAAGATTAAGAATGCCAGCGGTTATATTATTAAATAATGGGAAATTACTTTTGCTTGGGCCAACTACTTTTTTAGTTTGACCAAAATATCCCTGTCCATAATAGGGCAATATATTGTGGAAGGTTGCTTTTATAACAATACTATCGCTTGAATTAACAACTAAGCTATTTATACTGGGGTCAAGTATGCCCCGTAAACGAGTGACAATATCATTATTCCCATTATGTGATGGTCCCGTAAAATCTACAACATAACCATTCAGGCTATTAATAGTAGTGTCTTTTTGACCTGGAATATTACCATTTGCAGCCGGTACCTTTACGGTTAGTGTAAGAGGCTGCCCATTTAAAGTAGCACTAGGTACAGTATAAGTATAGTCTGTAATTCCTGGTATGTAACTCCTTACTTCAAGTTCAACCGAACCCGCTTGAAGAATAGCTTTTGTAAGCTCAACGCTACCAGTTTTATAAGTAGTAACACTATCGGTAGAAGTGGAAAAAGGGAGTATAGAATTACCACCGTTAACTGTAAAAGTAAAGGTGCCAACCCCACCGAATACATTCGTAAGTGTGGTATCATGTATTTTTAAAAGACTATCTAAAGTAAGACTGTATAAAGAGTCACTATATACAAGAGTTACTGAACTATCGGCAGGATTAATGCTGGTGGATGTGTTAGTAACCAGGTTGTTAATAGAAAGTGACGTTTTAATAAGAGGAGCCAGTATCTGAGTATCCCAGGAAGGTGAAGGGTTTTTGCGACAAGAAAATACACCTGCTACGCAAAGCAACAATAGAGCAACAAAAGCGCGGTTTAATTTGACCATATAACAGGCATAAGCACTATATACAAACTTAATGATTTTGATGATATAAAGGTTGTAATTTCTATATTTGGTGTGTGTTACATACCCTTAATAGATAGAGACAATGACATTGCAAGAATTAGACAAAATAAGGCTCACACCTATGGTGTTTGTGATGGGCAAAGGGCGTTCAGGTACTACCATGCTTCAATCAATTCTTAACGCACACCCTAATATTGTTGGCCCTCCTGAATCGAGGATTATTGTTTTTATGTATGCCAAATATGGCAAGGTAACGCAATGGACTGAAAAAGTGCTTAAAGCGTTTTGTAATGAACTCTATGATGAAACAAGGTTTTTTTTATTATGGAATTTAAATAAAGAGGAATTATTGACTGACCTTATTAGCGTTAAAAATAGTTTAACCTATGACTTGATATTTAAGATAATATATTGCAAAATGGATCCAGGGAAAGATATTAAGTTGATTTCTGATAAGAACCCCATATATTATTTATTCGCACCTGAACTGAACAAAATATTCCCAGAAGCAAAATATATTCATATAGTAAGAGATTATCGGGATAATATTGTGAGTCATCAAAGGGTATTGCCTGGTAGAAATGCCGCCCAGTTATCATATTGGTGGCTTAAAATAAACATGCGCCTTGAAGCGCAAAAACAAAACAATCCTTCTAATTGGATACGTATAAAATATGAGACATTAGTGACTGAGCCAATTAAAAGTGTTGAGGAGATATGCCGGTTTATAGGAATGCCTTTTTATGAGAGTATGGTACAAGAATTTTCATCAAAACTGGCACCTGCTTTTTACAAAAATGCCGATAGAAAAAGCTTTACCAAGTTCCATTCGAATGTCTATAATCCGATAAATACAAAGCCAATCGATCAATGGAAGAAGGTTATGTCGGCCGAACAAGTTGAAGCTATTGAAGGCATTTCCGGGGAATATGGTAAACAAATGTATGGATACCCAATTACTATGCCTTACAAAGCTCCACATAGGATTACTATGCTGAAGGCAAAATTTACTTTTGCGTTATTAACAAATACCCTTAGGGTTATATATCGATATCATATTATTTATATAGTGGGAAGAGCGTTTGCAAGGAAATTTATTCACAAAGAGAATAAAATAACTATAAAATAGTTTTAATAGTACTCTGGTATCAGGAATGTCTTTTAAGTTTTTCTTTCTGCTTTAAGTAAGAATCGATATGCCTTTCCTTCTTGCTAGGGTAAATATCAGGTATCGTTACCAAAATGCCTGTTTCTTCTACATCACCAAATTCAGGATTAAGGCAAGTGCCAAAGGTCTTCATGGTTGATGATAAGTTCATATATGAGTTTACCAAGGGAGGGATGTTCTCGCCTAAAGCACGTACAGCTTGGTTAAGTATGGCATGACCTTCTTTATAGTCCTTATCTTTTAGTTTGGCTGCAAACCTTCTCATATCATGGTTGAGAGGTAATTCATCAATTGGTACAACCAGACTCTCCTTGTTCGGGAAGTAGTATTTCATAAAATACAATATCATATCTCTGGCGCGCACGTTAAAGTCGCGGTACATGGTAACCTTACCGAAAAAGTATTTCATGTCAGGATAATCTACGACCAATGCTCCAAGGCCATCCCATAAGTTATCTAGAGAGAATAGTCCCTTACGGTTAGCAGAAGATGGTTGGTAATCCGGTTGAACAAAAGACCTCCCTAGTTCAATAGTAGTAGGGAAGTAGTCTTTCAAAAATTTGCTACTAAACTCAAATAATTCAACTGTTGCTAGTTGTATAATGTCATTCTTTACCGGTGCATCTTTACAGCATAAAAACCGGTATGAACCAACAATGGCTTTATCTTCCGGACTCCAAACAATCAGTTGCTTGTAAGGTTTTTCGTTTGTATCAAATTCGTCTAAGTCAAAAGGCTTACCAGTACCTCCACCGGCATAGCGGAAGGTTAGTTCCCGTAACCTGCCTATTTCTTTAACTACGTTAGGCGAGTTATGATAGGTTACAATGTATATTTCGTTTTTGCCATAATTAGTATTACGCACAAACTTATCACGTGTTAACTCTGAGGCAAGTACATCGGCTGGGACTGGTGGAATGATAGGTTGCATAATGGTAGTATTTAGCGTGTCACATTTTTATGGGAGCAGTAAATAATGGCTCCCTTACTATATTTCCTTTTTTGTTATATAATTCATCCTGGAACATGATGGCCATTTTAGCATCGTTGTGCCATTCCATAAAGGTAGTGAAAGAAATTGGTTTACCAAAATGCACAGTAAGCATCTTTTCTTTTTGTGAAAACATCTCATCAGGCAGAAAGAACATCTCAATATTTGGTTTTATGCCCAGCTTCTTACGCCAGTAAGCAAAGTTGTAGAAGAAATTCGAGTTTCTTCCTTCAACCCAAACGGGTATTATATCTTTCTTGTAGTGCTTGGCTTGAGTTATAAAGCTCTTTTTCCAGCGCAGGTCACGTATGCTTTTATCGAGTTGTCTGCGAGATACTAGCCCCGCAGGGAATATAGGCAGGGCATAGTTAGAACTATAAATTTTGTCTACCATTTCGAGCATCTGACGTGTGCTATTCCCGTTAATATTTACAGGTACTAATATATTATCAAGGTTATGAATGGATAATAATAGTTCGTTTACAAAGAACTTAATATCGGTACGTACTTTACCTATAGAACTAATAAGCGCTAGCCCATCAAGCCCCCCAAGAGGGTGGTTAGCTGCAAAAATGTAGCCACCTTCTTTAGGTATATTTTCTAAGCCTTCAATTGAAACTTTTGCGCCCATTGATTCGAGGGCAGCATTCGCAAACTCAATTCCTTTAAGATTTTTATTATTATCCAGAAAATTATTGATATCCTTCGCATGTACTACTTTCTCAATGTAGCGGATAAGGGATCCTGGAATGAATTTGTATGCGCCCGGTGCTTTGGTGCGCAATAACTTGTCAATATTTACTTCCAGCTTTTCCACTGCTTGTATTCTTTAATCCGGGTTAAAAACGCTTGTAACAAAGATAATAATTGATTGGCAGATACCGATAAACTTAAATTATGATTTAAGAGTAACTTTGTGTTGAAGAAGAACCAATACATAATGAAGAATAAATTAATGGCGAACAGGAAGTTGGTTCAGGCCTTTATTGTTTCCGGAATATTCTTTTTAATACAGTTAATACTTGTTCAGTATCACGAAATGTGGGCGGATGAGATACATGCCTGGGAAATTGTTAAATGCAGTCATTCATTTGGGGAACTTCTTTATAACACACGTTATGAGGGTCATCCTCAATTATGGTTTGTTATCTTATTCGGGTTGCAGAAGTTGGGGTTAGGTTATTTCTCGATGCAGGTGGTTCATGTGTTTATTGCAGCACTTGCAGTCTTTGTGTTTTGCTTCTTTTCTCCTTTTAGCTTATTACAGAATATTTTGTTTTGCGCGGGCTACTTTTTTAGTTACGAATACTCTATAATAAGTCGCAATTACTCAATAGAAATGGTTTTGTTGTTTTTGTGCGCAGGTATTTATACTAAGTATAATGGTAGGCATTTAGTTCTGTTGTCAATATTATTCTTTCTATTATTTCAAACTAATGTATTTGCTATAATAATAGGTGTTCCTTTTTACATCTATATAGTATGGAATATTTGGGACAAGAAGAAGTTTAATGGTCTTATACTTCCAGCAGTTATTATACTAGTAGCAATTACTGTAGCTGCAATTACTGCAATTCCTCCTGCCGATTCGGCATTTTCAGCCTGGAGCACTAAGCCGGACGTGTCTCATTTTATAGGTGTTCTATCTGATGGTTTTACTACATATTTTCCAATTCCTAAATTCACTTTACATTATTGGAACACCAACTTGCTCGATTATTTACCGCACCATCAATTTATTGAGGCCCTATTATCCCTTATTATATTTTCTGTGGCTGTTGTTCTGTTCAAGAACGATAAGAAACTGTTGTTTTTATTTTGTTTTGGCACCTTTGGCGAACTTGTGTTTATATACATAAAGTATAATGGCTATATCAGGCACCATGGGCATATATTTATTCTGTTCGTTCTTTGTTATTGGCTCTATTGTAATCGGTATTCAACTATAGGTGATAGGTTAAGTAGAATTATAAATAGATATTTTATAACCGCCATATTAGTAGTACAAGTCACTGCTTCATGTTTTGCAAATATGCTTGATGTAAAGTATGTTTTCTCTAATGATATGCCTGCGGCACAATATATAAAAGCAGAGGGGCTGGATAAAATACCCATGCTGGGTGATGGAGATTTTTCAGTCGCCGGAATTGCTGGAATACTTGACGAGGATGTATATTTTATGAGGCCTTCAAAGTGGGGTAAGTATATTTTGCCCGATCAAAACTGGGGGCCGTTCATTCAATTCAGCGAAAAGAATCTATTAAGCGAAGTGAGTAAAATTCAGAAAGAAAAGAAGAAGGATATTGTGGTGATATTAAACTATCCATTTAACGATTATAAGGCATTACACTGGAGTTTTTTAAAAGCGTTCGGGAATTCAGTAATAGGAGAAGATTTCTATTTATATAAAGTGAATTATATTCTTCAGGACGCTGAGTTTTTTAATGCGTCTGCGGAAGCTATGATCGCCAAGAATGAATATGGCGATGCGATAAAATTGCTTGAAAGAGCAATATTAATGAACCCTGATTATGGCTTGGCGTATATGAATTTGGCGGACTGTTATAATAATGGTTTAAATGATTATACCAAAGCCCTTTCGAATATTGATAGTGCTATGAAATACGCTCCACAAAATGGCAAAGTTATTTTTGATAAGGGAGCCATTTTATACAATGCAGGGCGCAAAAGTGAAGCGCAAGATTTTTTCAAAAGCGACTTAAAGTTAGCCCCGAGAAATATAAGCGCATATTTGGCATTAAGCCAATGCTATGGCGATAGGAAAGATTATAATGATGCATTAATTTATCTGTACGATGCACTTAAAATAGATCCTGATAATAAGGACGTGAAAAGCCTTGTAAATAAATACCAGAAGGCTAAAAGGTAGAAGTAAATTTTTATTAAATCTTTTCTCCCACAAATTCCCTTGGCTTGATTCTTCGGTGCTATTGCTGGTATAATTTCTGTTTTTTATGTTGAATTTCTCTTTGAGTCCGGAGAGAAAGTTAATAACGTTATACCCTTCTCAAAAAGCTTGTATCACTTGCCCCAACTAACGTACATAATTATTTTTTATTGTTTGAAAAGAGGTGTTTAATTAAAGTTTTCAACAAAGTGGGAGAAAGTGGTAAAATGTGGGAATTTTTTTGCTACTTTTACACCTCAATTAAATCAACCTAAAATGGCAGCCCTTATAGGCGAATACGAATGCAAACTTGATGACAAGGGAAGGCTTATGCTTCCTGTTGGCCTTAAGAAGCAATTGCCTGCCAAGGAGCAAAAGCAGTTTGTGGTTAACCGGGGGCTCGATAAGCAATTGAACTTGTGGCCACGCAAAGAGTGGAACAAGGAAACAGCAAGTTTCAGTAAGCTGAATCTTTACAAGCAAAAGGATAGAGAGTTTGTGAGAAGGTTCAATGCAGGCGCTACCGAAGTTGAATTGGATAGTTCAGGCCGTTTGCTTTTGCCTAAGAGCCTGATGGAGCATGCAGGAGTAGATAAAGACGCTGTGCTATTTGGTTTCTCTAACCGAATTGAAATATGGTCGAAACAGGAATACAATAAGTACATGAAGCAGGGCGCCGATGATTTTGCTGCCCTGGCTGAAGAAGTAATGGGTAAACTACCAAATGATAGTAGCGGAGATGTATCATAAAGCGGTACTTCTGAAAGAAAGTATCGAAGGATTAAACATCATAGATGGAGGGACATACGTCGACGCTACATTCGGAGGAGGAGGACACACAAAGGCAATACTTGAAAAGCTTAAGGGAGGAAGAGTAATAGCCTTCGATCAGGATAAGGATGCTTTCGAAAATAATATTGCAGACAAGCGTTTAGAGCTGGTTTATTCAAATTTCCGTTTTATGCAGGAGCAGCTGGCCGAGAAAGGTATAACACAGGTTGACGGCATATTGGCTGACTTGGGAATATCGTCTCACCAAATAGATACTCCGGAACGTGGTTTCTCTACCCGGTTTGATGCCCCCCTTGATATGCGAATGGATAACAATGGGACCAGAACAGCAGCTGATATTATTAATACATATTCAGTTGCCAAGCTACAAAGCATGTTTTCGCTCTATGGTGAAATTATCAACTCTGCCAATCTGGCCCGTGTAATTGAAAAGGCAAGAGCGGTAAAGCATATTCGTACAACAGGAGAATTGATTGATGCAATTAAAATGTGTACACCACCTCAAACGGCAAACAGGTATATGGCGCAGGTGTTTCAATCATTACGAATTGAACTGAACGAAGAAGTGGAAGTGTTGAAAGACTTATTGCGCGCCAGTGAATCGGTAATGAAGAAAGGCGGAAGGCTAGTGGTTATCTCTTATCATTCGCTAGAAGACAGATTGGTGAAGAACTATATGCGTAGTGGAAATTTTGAAGGTGTACCACAAAAAAATATGTACGGCCATGATTTGCGCCCATTTGAACCAATTACAAAGAAACCGGTGATTCCTGCCGATGATGAGATAGTATCGAACAACAGGGCACGCAGTGCAAAAATGAGAATAGCGGAAAAGATATAAAATGAGAAACAGGCTTAAGACGGACATAGAGCTAGAAGAGAAACCGATGGTGCAGGTGGTTGATACCCTTGAACCTGAAGTGGAGGCTTCGCCTTCAAAGGGCAGCAATAAGGTGGGCCGTGCTGTTTCTACTGTGGTAAGTGGTCGTTTCCTTATCTCAGAACAAACGCTAAAGCATTTCCCGTTTTTGTTCTTTTTAGCATTTATGGGCCTGCTTTATATAGCCAATGGGTACTATGCTCAGTCGAAGGACAGGGAGCTAGACACATTAAACACTCAGATAAAAGATTTGAATACTCAATACCAAATTGCTAAAGCTAAACTGATGTATTTAAGTAAAGAATCGGAAGTGGCAAAAGCGTCAACGACATTAGGCCTGAAAGAATCAGTTACACCTCCTGATAAAATTGTAATAGATAATAGAATAGTTAAGAAGTAAATGGAACCAAGAAAAGGCACATTACTCCGTACGTACCTCCTATATGCATTTATGTGCTTATTAGGGCTGGTTATTACCTTACGGGTGGTGTCTATACAATATTTACAAGGCAATAAATGGAAAATTGCCGCTGCCAATATGACTACATCATATTGCACTGTTGAGGCAATGCGTGGTAATATATATGCTGCCGATGGCAACTTGCTGGCTACATCATTGCCTTACTATGATATTGCAATGGACGTAAATACAGATTATCTGAGTGATGATATTTTCAATTCTAAAGTAGATTCTCTGAGTATGTGTTTTGCCCAACTGTTTAAAGATAAGTCAGTTGATCAATACTATAAGATACTTAAAAGCGCCCGTGCTTCGAATGACCGTTATGTACTATTGAAGAAGAGTGCTTCGTACGAGCAATTGCAGAAGGTAAAGCATTTTCCGCTACTTCGTTTAGGTAGGAACAAAGGTGGAATGATTGTAGAACAAACCTATAAGCGCGAATTGCCTTTCCGCGATTTGGCTGAACGTACTATTGGATATACCCGAGATAATATTGATGTAGGGTTGGAAGGAGCCTTTGACGAATACCTGCGCGGCGATAGTGGCCGTATATTAATGGAGAAATTGGCAGGTGGTGTAAAAGTGCCTATCAATACAAATGATGATGTTCAACCGCAAAATGGCGAAGATGTATTGTCGACCATCAATATTAATTACCAGGATGTTGCTGAAACTTCATTGCGCGAGCAACTCACAAAACACAATGCCGATCACGGTTGTGTAATATTAATGGAAGTGAAAACGGGTAGGGTACTGGCCGCTGCTAACCTCGATCGTAAAGATTCTACAGGTAAATACGAAGAGTCTTACAATTATGCGTTAGGCGAAGCTGCTGAACCGGGTTCAACCTTCAAGCTTTCTTCGTTGATAGTTGCTATGGAGGATGGTTATGTAAATAATTCAGACAGTATTAATCTGGAAAATGGCACCCATCAATATTATGACCGTGTAATGCGCGATGCGGAACATGACGAGACCGGATGGGTTACCGTGCAAAGAGCTTTTGAAATGTCATCGAATGTAGGTATCTCGAAAATAATTTATAAGTATTACGCTAACCAGCCAAAAAAATTTGTAGATGGTCTTTGTCGCCTTGGTCTTGATAAACCACTCAGTTTAAGTATACCAGGCGAAGGCACTCCTAAAATGCCTAACCCAAGCGATAAGACCTGGAGCGGTGTGAGTTTACCTTGGTTAGCCATTGGCTACGGAGTAGAAGTGACTCCATTGCAAACTCTTTCTGTTTACAATGCTGTGGCTAATAACGGTACTATGGTTAAGCCGAGGTTTGTTGATGCATTGATGAAAAACGGTAAGGTTGTTCAACAGTATCAAACACAAGTTATTAATAGTAAAATTTGCTCAGATGTTACACTTAAGAAATTAAGGAGACTATTAGAAGGAGTGGTATTACGCGGTACAGCAAAAAATCTGAACAATACCGTTTATTCTATTGCGGGTAAAACAGGTACCGCCCAAATTGCCAACAAAGGTGGCAAAGCATACAAGGCTGGAGGTAAAATAAATTACCAGGCATCGTTTGTCGGGTACTTTCCTGCTAACAATCCACAGTATTCTTGTATTGTAATAATGAATTCACCAAGTGCTGATGGATACTATGGTAACATAACTGCCGGCCCTATCTTCCGCGAAATAGCTGATAAGGTATATGCAAGCAGTATAAATATTGATCCTTCAGTAACTGAATTGGCTGTTAGCAAGCATAGCGCACCTGTGGTTAAGAATGGCAACTTTAAAGACATTGATAATGTATTGCAAAAGATGGGCATTACCTTCCACAGTACTGCAAAGGAAAGCGGCTGGGTGAGTACAGAAATTCAGGATTCTACCATACACATGGTGTCTGATAATCCTCAAAAAATGTTGAGACAGGGCCTTATGCCCGATCTGCACGGTATGAGTGCAGAAGATGCTGTTTACCTGCTTGAAAATAATCATTTAAGAGTTACCATAAAAGGTTTCGGTGCGGTTGCAGAACAATCGTTACCGGTAGGAACAAAATTTAATAAAGGGCAGAAAGTAACACTGCAATTGTCGTAAATAGTAATGAAGAAACTGAAAGACATACTATATAAAGTTGCACTGGTAGAAGTAGCCGGTTCAACTGATGTGGCTATTTCAGCTGTTCAGTTCGATTCTCGTAGAGTGACGGAAGGCTCTTTGTTTATTGCCATTAAAGGGTTAACGACAGACGGTCACAAGTTCATAGCGCAAACTATTGAGAAGGGTGCAATTGCTGTTTTATGTGAAGAAATGCCGGAGAATAGGCTTGATGGTATTACGTATGTACGTGTGAAAGATTCTTCTGCCGCGCTTGCAATTGTTGCGGCTAATTTCTTCGATCATCCTTCGGCTAAGTTAAAGTTGGTTGGTATTACCGGTACTAATGGTAAAACAACAACTGCAACATTGTTATTCAACTTGTTCCGCCAGCTGGGATACAAGGTTGGTTTACTTTCTACAGTCAAGAACCAAATAAATGATCAACAACTTCCTGCCACGCATACCACTCCTGATTCGTTGGAGCTGAATAGGATGTTAAGCGAAATGTTGACTGCTGGTTGCACGCATTGCTTTATGGAAGTAAGCTCTCATGCAATTGTGCAAAATAGAATTGCAGAAATAACATTTACAGGTGGTGTGTTTACAAATATCACCCACGATCATTTAGATTTCCATAAGACCTTCGATAACTATATCAAAGCAAAGAAGAAATTCTTTGACGAACTCCCTTCTACTGCCTTTGCATTGGTAAACAGAGATGATAGCCACGGAATGGTGATGCTGCAAAATACTAAGGCTGTAAAGAAATCTTTCGCATTGAAAAATGCAGCTGATTTTAAATGTAAGGTGATTGAAAACACATTACAGGGCCTTGTACTCAATATGGATGGCCGCGAGCTGTGGACAAAGCTTATTGGTGCATTCAACGCGTATAATTTGTTAGGGATATATGCTACTGCGGTATTATTGGGAGAAGATAAGGAAGAAGTATTGAGAGCATTAAGTGCACTTGATCCGGTTGAAGGCCGTTTCCAACACGCTAAGTCGCCTAATGGTACTATTGGTATTGTTGACTATGCACATACCCCTGATGCACTGGAGAATGTCCTTTCCACGCTGGCTGAAGTACGTACACCAAACGAAAAGATAATAACCATTGTAGGTTGTGGAGGAGATAGAGATAAAACGAAGCGTCCAATAATGGCATCTATTGCTTGCGGAAAAAGTGATAAGGTAATTCTTACATCCGACAACCCACGTTCAGAAGAGCCGGCTGAAATAATTCACGAAATGGAAAAAGGCGTGGATGTATTAAGCAAAAAGAAAACGATTTCTATTGTTGATAGAAAAGAAGCTATTAAGGCTGCTTGCCAAATGGCACAAAAGGGAGATATAATACTGCTGGCAGGCAAGGGCCACGAAAAGTATCAGGAAATAAAGGGTGTTAAATACCCATTTGACGATATGGAAATTTTATACGAAACGCTTAATCTTTTTCAGAGCTGATGTTTTATTATTTGTTTCATTATTTAAGGGAGGCTTATAACATGCCGGGCGCGAATGTGTTCAACTACATTACGTTTCGTGCAGCACTGGCTATTATTACTTCGCTTATTATATCTGCCCTGTTTGGTAAGAGACTGATAGCCATGCTACATAAAAAGCAAGTAGGCGAAACCGTCCGTGATTTAGGGTTACACGGCCAAAAAGAAAAAGAAGGAACTCCTACCATGGGTGGTTTGATTATTCTTTCTTCCATTCTTATCCCAACTCTATTATTTGCAAGATTAGATAACGTTTATATCGTACTTATGTTAATTACTACAGTATGGCTTGGTACTGTTGGTTTCCTGGATGATTATATAAAAGTATTTAAGAAAGATAAACAAGGCCTTAGCGGGAAATTCAAGATTGTTGGCCAGGTTGGAATTGGGCTAATAGTTGCGTGTACTATGTATTTCAACCACCACGTTGTAATACGCGAAAAATTATCGAGGGCTAAGGAAACCGCTATGATAAATGGTCAGGATGCCGGATTTACTGAATTGCCAAAGTACGCCAAAGAAGAAACCAAGTCGCTAAAAACAACTATACCATTCATTAAGGATAATCAATTTGATTATTCTTGGTTGACAGGCTTTTTGGGAACCCATTCTAGAAAACTAGCGTGGATCATGTTCATTCCAATCATTATACTCATAGTTACCTTCATATCTAATGGTGCGAACATTACGGATGGTATTGATGGGCTTGCCACGGGTACATCAGGTATTATAGGCGCAACGTTAATGATACTGGCTTATGTATCGGGTAATATGGTTTTTGCCGATTACCTGAATATAATGTACATACCTAATTGCGGCGAATTAGTGGTATTCATGAGTGCCTTTGTAGGTGCTTGTATAGGGTTCCTCTGGTATAACTCATATCCGGCACAAGTGTTTATGGGCGATACCGGTAGTCTTGCATTGGGCGGTATTATAGCCGTATTTGCTATTGCAATACGTAAAGAGTTTTTGCTGCCAATCTTGTGCGGTGTGTTCGTAATTGAAAATGTATCGGTAATGATGCAAGTGGGTTACTTCAAATACACCAAGAATAAGTTTGGTGAAGGAAGGCGCATTTTTAAAATGGCTCCGCTGCACCACCACTTTCAAAAGCTTGGGGTTCACGAATCAAAGATCGTTTCGCGTTTTTGGATCATAGGAATTATGCTGGCTCTTGTAACCATAGTAACCCTGAAGTTAAGATAAGCCCATGGAAAGCAAAAGGAAAATAGTTGTATTAGGCGCAGGCGAAAGCGGCGTAGGTGCAGCCATTCTTGCGCAAAAGAAGGGCATGGAGGTGTGGGTGTCTGACAAAAGCAAAATAAAGGATAAGTACTTGACCATACTTAAGGAGAACAAGATTCAGTTTGAACAAGAACAACATACGGAGGAAAAGATATTGGCAGCTGATGAAGTTGTTAAGAGTCCAGGCATACCGGAGACTGCTCCACTTATTGTGAAGTTGAAGAAACAAGGTACTCCTGTTGTTTCGGAAATTGAATTTGCAGGCAGGTATACCAATGCGAAGAAAATTTGCATAACCGGTAGCAATGGCAAAACCACCACTACCATGCTTACCTATCACATATTTAAGAAAGCGGGACTTAATGTAGGCCTTGCAGGGAATGTGGGCAAGAGTTTTGCTTATCAGGTGGCTACGGAGAACTTCGATTATTACGTACTTGAGTTAAGTAGCTTTCAGCTGGATGATATGTACAACTTCAAGGCGGATGTGGCTATACTGTTAAACATTACTCCTGACCACTTAGACAGGTATGATCATGAAATGCAAAACTATACCAATTCGAAGTTCAGGATCATTCAAAACCAGACAGAACTGGACGCATTCATTTATTGCCTCGATGATGAGGTTACAAGTACGGAAATAAGTAAGCACAATATACCTGCAAAGAAGTACCCTTTTTCGGTTAAGGAAAAAGTTGAAGAAGGCGCTTACAAAGCAGGTGATGAAATAGTAATTAACGTAAATCAAAATCCTTTATCTATGGCAGTACAAAGACTTTCACTGTTTGGCACGCACAACGTATATAACTCAATGGCAGCAGCTATTGCGGCACGTGTGGTCGACATTAAAAAAGACACCATCAGGGAAAGCCTGGCAGACTTTCAGAACATTGAACACCGCCTGGAGCATGTAGCTACCATTCATGGCGTGGAATTTATCAATGATTCGAAAGCTACCAACATCAACTCTACATGGTATGCTCTTGAAAGTGTGAATACTCCTATAGTATGGATAGTAGGCGGTATTGATAAAGGTAATGACTATACTACCTTAAATGAAATGGTAAAGCAAAAAGTGAAAGCTATTGTTTGCCTGGGTAAGGATAATCGTAAAATTCTGAGCGCATTTTCAGTACTGGTACCAACCATTATCGAAACTGCATCAGCATCGGAAGCCGTTAGGAAAGCAGCAAAACTTAGCCAAACAGGAGACACTGTTCTTCTTTCTCCGGCTTGTGCAAGTTTCGACCTGTTCCACAATTATGAAGATCGTGGTAACCAATTTAAAGATGCAGTAAGGGCTCTGTAAGCCATTGAATAATGAAGGCACTGTTTAACTACATACAAGGCGATAAGGTGATTTGGGTAATAGTATTACTCCTGTCAATCGTGTCGTTGCTTGTAGTGTATAGCTCAGTTGAAACTCTTGCATATAGAAGCCATTCGGGCAATGCAGGCTATTTCCTCATCAAGCACTTCATTATAATACTGTTCGGGTTCTTGCTTATTTATATGGTTCATAATGTTCGTTATACTGTTTTCTCGCGCATATCACAAGTGGCGCTTTATATTAGTGTACCGCTCTTATTATTCACCCTGTTAAAAGGGGTTAATGAAGGTAATGCCAACCGTTGGTTACAAATACCGGGTACAGGGCTCACCTTCCAAACATCTGATTTTGCCAAACTTGCTCTGCTTATATACGTAGCACGTATGCTTGCATTGAAACAAAATATCCTAACTGACTTTAAAACGGGCTTTCTGCCTATCATTATACCGGTTATTGTTATTTGCGGATTGATATTTCCGTCGAATTTCTCTACCGCATTCTTGTTGTTCGTAAACTGTCTTTGTATCATGTTCATTGGTAAAGCTAAAATGACACACATCCTTTTAACAATTGGTGTCGGTATTGCCTTTGCCGGATTATTTATGTTTATCGTATTCAAATTCCCGCACATCAATAACCGCGTTGCAACCTGGAAATCGCGTATTGAAAGCTTTACAAAGGGGGATAAAGCAGACAACTACCAGGCAGATCAAGCTATGATTGCTATTGCCACAGGTGGTCCGGTCGGTAAAGGTCCTGGTAATAGTACACAGAAAAATTTTTTACCACAGGCATCGTCAGATTTTATCTTCTCCATTTTGGTAGAAGAATATGGAACCATAATGGCATTGGCTATGGTATTCCTGTACCTCACATTCTTGTTCAGAGGAGTGAGAATAGCAACACGAAGCACCAAAACATTCGGAAGCTTGATAGCTATAGGCCTGTCATTGAATTTAGTAATGCAGGCGCTTATCAACATGTGTGTGGCGGTTCACCTTATACCGGTAACAGGGCAGCCACTTCCACTTGTAAGTATGGGCGGAACATCGATATGGTTTACAAGTATTGCAGTAGGTATAATATTAAGTGTAAGTAAAGAAACGGAAAATACAACAACTAGTAACAGCAACATTGTCGCGACAACTTAAAATAATAATAAGCGGAGGAGGCACAGGCGGGCACATATTCCCTGCCATAGCTATAGCACGCGCATTGGAACAGATGAGACCGGGAACAGAAATATTGTTTGTAGGAGCCAACGGCAGGATGGAGATGGAAAAGGTGCCTGCTGCCGGGTATAAAATTGAAGGGCTCGATATAGCAGGTATATCGCGCAGTAATATGTTGAAGAATGTTTCGCTGCCTTTAAAGGTTTGGAATAGCGTGAGTAAAGCAAAAGAGATAATAACCAAGTTCAACCCTAATGCTATTGTAGGCGTTGGCGGTTATGCAAGCGGCCCTACTTTATGGGCGGGTATACGCAAACATATTCCAACATTAGTGCAGGAACAGAATTCGTATCCCGGTATTACCAATAAGATCCTTTCAAAATATGTGAAGAAGATTTGTGTGGCATACCCTGGTATGGAGAAGTTCTTCCCTAAAAATAAAATAATAGTTACAGGCAACCCTGTAAGGCAAGATATTGCTGACTTGCAAAGTAAACGGAATGCAGCCAGTGAATATTTCGGATTTAAAGATGACAGCTTCACAGTACTAGTTATTGGTGGTAGCCTTGGTGCAAGGACTATAAATGAAAGTATTGCTGCTTCGATGGATATTTTGGCTCAGAATAATATTCGTTTGGTATGGCAAACAGGTAAACAATACTACCCGCAAGCTCAGGAACTACAGAAGAAGTATACAAACATAAAAGTGTACGACTTTATATCTAAGATGGAGTATGCATATGCAGTAGCAGATACAGTAGTATCGCGTGCAGGTGCCATATCGTTATCGGAATTATGTATAACCGGCCTGCCTTGCATTTTAGTCCCTTCTCCTAACGTATCTGAAGATCATCAAACCAAGAACGCAATGGAATTGGTTAATCATAAGGCGGCATTGATGATAAAAGATGTTGACGCCATGAAGCAATTGGGTAGTGCAATTATAAAACTGGCCAAGGATAGCGAAGTAAGAGCGAGCCTAGGTGAAAATATTTCGGCATTAGCCATTAAAGATTCAGCGGCGAGAATAGCAAGTGAAGTAATAGCGTTAACTGAACAGAAATGAAAGTAAAGGATTTGAAATACGTGTATTTAATAGGTATCGGAGGTATCGGTATGAGCGGCCTTGCACGTTATTTTAAATCTATGGGCAAACTAGTAAGCGGTTACGATAAGACTCCATCGGCTTTAACTGAAGAGATGGAGCAGGAAGGAATTAAGATCCATTATAAGGATGACATGGCTTTGGTAGATAATGAAATAAGGAACAACAGTAAGGATACTTTGGTAATCTATACCCCTGCGGTGCCAGATGAGCATACTGAGCTGACTTATTTCCGTAACCATAAATATGATTTACATAAACGTGCAGGTGTATTGGGTTGGATAACCCAAGGACATTATACTGTTGCTATTGCCGGTACACATGGTAAAACCACGACCACCACTCTGGTAACGCATATACTTAAATCAGCCAAAACAGAGTGTATGGCTTTCCTGGGTGGCGTATCTAAGAACTATAATACCAATGTTTTGCTCGATAGTAATGTTTCTGAAAATACTGTAGTGGTGGTGGAAGCAGATGAATACGACCGTTCATTCCTTCACCTAAACCCGAATATTGCCATAATAACATCTATCGATCCGGACCATTTAGATATTTATGATGATGCCGCCAGTATGCAACAATCGTATGCCATGTTTGCTAATCGTATAAGTTCGGATGGTTCACTGGTTACTAAGCAAAAGGTAAACGATATTATACAATATAGCGGCAAAACCTATACATATTCGCTTAGCCAGAAAGCAGATTATTACGCTAAGAACATTACCATACACGATGGTCATTATAAATATGACGTTGTTACGCCACACGGAGAGATAAAGGATGTGAAACTTGGCATACCAGGCTTGCATAATATCGAGAATTCGATTGCTGCAACAGCTGTGGCGCAATTAATGAAAGTAAAGAACGAGGATATACGCACAGCCTTAGGAACTTTTGAAGGCGTACAACGCCGTTTCGATTACCAAATAGTTTCTCAAAAACTTGTGTTTATTGATGACTATGCACATCATCCTGAGGAACTGAGTGCATGCATTAATTCAGTGAAGGCTATGTACCCGGGTAAAAAGATAACCGGCATATTCCAGCCGCACCTTTATTCACGCACTCGCGATTTTGCTGATGGTTTTGCACGAAGCCTTGAATTGTTGGATAATCTAATTCTGCTTGATATATATCCTGCACGTGAATTACCAATAGATGGAATTGATTCTAAGATGTTGCTTGGTAAAACACATTTAGAAAACAAGAAACTCTGTACGAAAGAAGAATTAGTAGATGTAGTTACAAAAGATATGCCGGAGGTATTGATAACCATGGGAGCGGGAGATATTGATCGTTTAGTGGAACCATTGAAGAACGCACTGTTAAAAAAGATACAAGCCTAATGTTTAAGAAAATACTATATATAACAGGTTGGGTGGTACTCTTAAGCGGAGTGTTAGGACTGCTTGGTTTTGCTGAGGTGAAGCGTAATGCAACTCCTTGTAAGCTGCTTGATATACGCATTATGCAAAGCGATAGCGATTTTTATATTACACCGAATGAAGTACGCAAACTTATTTTAGATCAGCAAGGCAATATTATTGGCAAACCTATGGATGCTATTAATGTGTTGAAGATGGAAAAGATGCTAAGTGCGAATCCATTTATTGCAGATGCGCAAGTGTATGCTACCCTTAATGGAGATTTAGAAGTACGCCTGGTACAGAAGAAGCCAATCGTGCGCATAATGAATAGCGATGAGGAGAGCTATTACATTGATTCTGCAGGAAGCATTGTGCCACTGTCTGATAACTATGCACCGGAAGTGTTGATAGTAAATGGTAATGTAAATGAGCCATACAATATGTATGCATCACGTAATGTAAAACAATTGGCGCATGATACTACAGTTCATTCAATGCTGCCTGCTATTTACAAATTAGCTTCATTCATCCGTCGCAATAAATTCTGGAACAGTCAGGTAACACTCGTGTATGTAGATACTGCAAAAGACTTTTGCCTTGCACCGCGTGTTGGTAATCAACGCATAATACTGGGCGATACCACCGATATGGAACAGAAATTCAACCGACTATGGGTGCTATATCACGACGGCCTGAACGCAACCGGAAAATGGAACGACTATACAACAATTAACCTGAAATTCAACCATCAAATCGTATGTACTAAAAAATGAACATTATGGAAAACAAATCTGACATCATCGTAGGCCTCGACATCGGTACAACCAAGATCGTTTGCATCGTTGGCCGCAAGAATGAGCACAACAAAATCGACATCATGGGTGTTGGTAAGGCCGATTCGATAGGTATTGCGCGCGGCGTGGTGCTTAACATCGACCAAACCGTTTCATCAATTGTGAAGGCAGTTAAGGAAGCTTCTGAGAAATCGGGAGTGGAAATAAAATATGTAAACGTGGGTATTGCAGGCCAACATATTAAGAGCTTGCAACACCGAGGTATTAAAACCCGTGCCAACCTCGAAAAGGAAATTGAGCAACGCGATGTAGATGCGCTTATCGAGGACATGTACAGGCTGGTAATGCCTCCTGGTGAAGAAATTATTGAGGTTCTTCCGCAAGAATATATTGTGGATAATGAACAGGGTATTAAGAATCCTATCGGTATGGCAGGCGTTCGTCTAGAAGCTAACTTCCACATTATTACCGGGCAGATTGCTGCTGCAATGAATATCAGGAAGTGTATTAAGAAAGCCGGACTAGAAATGAGCAACCTTACATTAGAGGCCCTTGCATCATCTGATTCAGTGCTTACAGCTGAAGAAAGAGAAGCTGGTGTGGTGCTTGTAGATATTGGCGGTGGAACAACTGACGTAGCTATCTTCCAGGATGACATCATTCGTCACACCGCAGTAATACCTTTTGGTGGTAATGTTATAACCGACGATATAAAAGAAGGTTGTCAGATCATCCGTACACAAGCTGAACAACTGAAAGTGAAATTCGGATCTGCTATACCAACGGAAGCTCAGGAAAATGAAATAGTAGTTATACCAGGCTTAAAGGGTAGGCAGAACAAAGAAATTTCAGTAAGGAATCTTTCGAGCATCATTAATGCACGTATGGAAGAAATACTGGAACATGTTTATTACGAGATCAAAAACTCAGGCTTCGAAAAGAAACTGATTGCAGGTATTGTAGTAACAGGTGGCGGTGCTAACCTGAAACATTTACCACAATTGGTGGAATATGTAACCGGTATGGATACGCGCATCGGCCATCCGAACGAGCATCTTGCCCCGGGAGTATTTGACTTAAGTCATCCATTATATGCAACCAGTGTTGGTTTAGTAATGAAAGGATTTGAAGAGATCGAAAAAGAATCTTACAGCGAAGCAGAACAAAATGTTATCAAGCAACCTGAAGTAGTTCAACACTCAAAGCAAAAGAAAAAAGGCGGCTTTATGGACCGGATATTCAGCGGAGCAACTAAGTTCTTTGACGAAGATGTAGAAAGACAAAATAAATAATTCAAAAACAAAACAGGAAACACGTAAAACCTAAATAATAACCTTAAAACACAACCAGTTATGATTAACTTTGATTTACCGAAAGACCAATCCTCTATCATCAAGGTGATAGGAGTAGGAGGGGGAGGCAGCAATGCCGTTAACCACATGTACCGCCAAGGAATAAAAGGCGTAGATTTTGTGGTATGTAACACAGATCAACAAGCGCTCGACATTAGCCCGGTGCCAATTAAAATTGCATTAGGTTCGGGCCTTACCGAAGGTAGGGGAGCAGGCTCACTTCCTGAAGTAGGAAGGAAGTCAGGCTTAGAGAGCATTGATGAGATTAAGAAAATTTTAGGTAATAATACTAAAATGGTATTTATTACTGCCGGCTTGGGTGGCGGAACAGGAACAGGTGCTGCACCTGTAATTGCACAAGCTGCAAAAGAAATGGGCATACTTACTGTGGCCATTGTTACTGTGCCATTCATGTTCGAAGGAAAGAAGAGAAAGATACAGGCAGAAGAAGGGTTGAAAGAACTTCGCCAGCATGTAGATACTATACTGATCATTAATAACGACAAGTTGCGTGAAATGTATGGTAACCTTAAGTTGGGTGAAGCCTTTGCACATGCCGATAATATATTGAATATTGCTGCTAAGAGCATTGCAGAGATCATTACTGTTACCCTGCATGTTAACTTAGACTTTGCAGACGTACAAACTGTAATGAAAGAAAGCGGAGTAGCTATTATGGGTTCAGCATCAGCTGAAGGCGATAACAGGGCACTCAGAGCAGTTGAAATGGCTCTTGCTTCTCCATTACTTAATGATAATAATATACGCGGTGCGCGTTATGTGTTGCTTAACATTACCTGTGGCAGCGATGACATTACCATGGATGAACTTGGCGAAATTACTGACTACCTGCAAGAGGCAGCCGGCCAAACCGCTGATATCATTAAAGGTTATGGTATTGATGAAACATTAGGCAACAAGGTTAATGTTACACTTATTGCAACCGGTTTCAGCGCTAACCCAGTAACCACATTTGCTGAAAAGAAAGTGGAAAAGATCATTCGCCGCCTGGATGATGTAGCTCAAACCAACCCAATGGTATCTGCAGCACCTCCTGCACCAAGGCTTATGTTCAATTTGAATGAAGAAGCAAAACCAGCTGTTGAAATGAAACCTGCTGCGGAAGTTAAGCCTATGGTTAATGAAGCGCCTGTACAAGAAGAGAAAAAGACTTTTGAGCCGTTTATTAAGCCAACTGAAACAACCAATGAAAAAACAGTTGAGTTTGAAGTAAACAACAAGCCATGGGAAAATGTAAATGCTTCGGTTCCTTCAATGATGACTCCTCCACCAATACCTAGCTCGTTCCAGGAACCAGCTCAGGAAGAAAGAGTGGAAATGAGTGATCCTGTATTTAGTGAGGAGCAAAGGAAGAAAGCACAAGAAAGGATTGAGAAACTCAAGCAATTAAGCTACAAGCTTAAAACTCCTGGTGCTTTAAATGAAATGGAAAACGAACCTGCATATAAACGGAGAAATGTAGAATTGGGTGATACCCCACATTCTTCAGAGTCTAATGTTTCGAGATTTACGCTTTCGGAAGGAGAAGGAAATAAAGGAGAGTTGCGTCAGAACAATTCATTCTTGCACGATAATGTCGACTGAGGTGGAGTTATGTAATTAAGGTTAATATCGGGTTAATACGGACCGGCGCCTTTGGTTGGGCGCCGGTTTTTTATTGCCGTAAAAGAATCAAGAAGTTTTCTGAAATTTTAAGCCGAGTACTCGGTTAAGTATTTATAATGTTCTGTGAGTTTGCCGTCCTTACAAATAGAGGCACGCTCTATAATGCCTTCTGTATCTTCAATAAAGGCTGATGGTATTACCCTATCCATAAGTTCTTTTCCGAAATCTTCAGATGCAGCACGTGGTAATTCGCAAGGCAGGTTATCAACCGCCATTATAGTTATCGAATTCTTACTAAATGGAATATCAAGCTGTTCTGTAAGCGGGTTGTATCCGTAAAAAGGCTCAGCTATGGTGCTTGCTTTAAGCGTACTTGGCACCGAACCATTTATATCGCAGGTAATGTCGGCTATTTCGCTAATATGGAAATTAGAAACCTTCATCTGATCTTTGGTGAAAAGTACTGGTGCATTCACATCCCAAAAATGAGCGGTAATTAAAAGGTCGCATTCTTTGGTATAAGGTAAAAAGGTCGAAAAATATTTCTCTGGATGTGAATAGAAATCTTTAGAGTTCCATGAAGAACCATCTTTTGCCTGGTAATAATCTTTAGAGTGCAGCTGGCAATAAACCGGTTCGCGGTATGAACAATGCAAGAATTCGTAAGGAGTTATTTTACGGATCTTTAGCATCCCCAGTGTTTCTATTACGCCATTGGCTACACGCCCGCCACCGGTAACCAATATCTTCATATTAGGCAGGCGAACACGTTCTAGTTCTTCTTCCAGTTCTTCCCTATCGCGGCATTGATGTGCCGGTTTTATATCGAACAGGTTATAGCGCTTGCCATAGCCTAAAACACCATTATAAGCACCTATAATACCTGCATAACGGCCAAAACCTATAATGCGGTTATGTTCTTTGTCGGTAAGGCACTCGTAATCTATTAATTGTATCTTTTTTGCAAGCATTGCCTTAAGCATCTTAGCATTATAAGGCTGCTTTTTAATAGTATGCGAAAAAATGAAATACTTCTTGCCTTCAATTATCTTATCAATAGGTACTTCTTTAAGGCCCATTAAAATATCGCAATGGCTAAGGTCGTCTGTTAAGGTGAGGCCAAACGATTTGTACTCAGCATCGGTGTAACAGCGTGTATTTGAACGCTGCACAAATATCTCTAATTGAGGATAAGTACGTAATAGTTCACTACATTGCAATGGAGTAAATGCCACACGTTTTTCAGGTGGAACTTTCTCTTCGCGGAGTATACCAAGCTTAATTTTCTGCATAATCGTTAGTTCAAGGCCTGCAAATATAATAGACCTATGAATATAGGTGATATGCATGAGGGTTGTCATATTCCGAACATTCATTATATATATCTTTGAAGTATAATTAAGAACTGGTTGAAACCCAATAAGCAATATTCCCGAGCCCTGCTCATATTTTACATATTGGTAATATATGTGCTGGTACAGTTTTTATGGTGGACATACCACATGGCTGAACAAAGCAGGGAGATATATGCCCAGCATCTTTCTATCCCTAACCTCAGTGATTTGGCAAAAGAAGCGCTTCATAGGCAATTAGTAGCTAAGTATTATATGATAATGGGCGAGGGCAGTGTGTTTTTACTGCTTATGCTCATAGGTATTGCTCAGGTACGCAAGGCATTTAAAAAGGAATCAGAGCTATTGGCAAGGCAAAAGACTTTTTTACATTCTGTTACCCATGAGTTTAAGTCGCCGGTGGCGTCCCTGCGCTTGCAGATAGAAACCTTATTGAAGCGCAACCTGAGTGCCGAGCAACAGCAACTCGCTTTGAGTAATGCATTAGAGGAAACAGACAGACTTGACCAACTATTGGAAAAGATTTTGATGGCTGCCCGAATAGATAATGGGGAAGTGCCTATATATCCAGAAAGAATAAATATATCGGAAGCACTAAGGAATGGGATCAATAAATTGTTACGTGCGCATCCGCATCGCGATATTATTGAAGATATAGAAAGTGGCATTTATGCTAAAGTAGACCTTTGGGCATTTAATTCGGTGGTAAATAACCTGGTAGAGAATGCACTGATATATTCCCCCAAGGATAAACCTGTAACCGTTGAGTTAAAAAAAAATGAAAATAAAACAATATTGTACATAAAGGATCAAGGCCTTGGTATACCAATGGATGAACGCCGAAAAATATTTCAGAAGTTCTACCGTATGGGTTCGTCGACAGGTTACAAGGGCACTGGATTAGGTTTGTATTTAGTAGATTATTTTGTAAAAAAACATAACGGTACTTTAATAGTAAAAGAAAATATTCCTTGTGGAAGTATATTTGAAGTTGTTTTAGAAACAGTTTAGAATTGCAAACTATGAAAGAAAAAAAGAAAGTAGCCCTTATAATATTAGATGGATGGGGCATTGGTGATGGATCGAAATCGGATGCGATTGCAAATTCACGTACACCATTTGTAGATAGTTTATACAAACAATATCCGCATTCAACATTACGTACTTCAGGTGAAGACGTGGGACTGCCAAATGGCCAGATGGGTAATTCAGAGGTAGGGCATTTAAATATTGGCGCTGGCCGGGTTGTATATCAGGATCTGGTACGTATAAGTAAAGATGTAGAAAGTCACGTGTTAGATACGAATCCTGTTCTGGTTGAAGCTTTGCAATATGCGGCAAAGAATAAGAAGAATATCCACTTAATGGGCCTAGTGTCTGATGGTGGGGTGCATTCTCATTTAAGCCACTTGATGGCTTTGAGCGATATAGCTATTGCCAATAAATGTCTGGGGATATATATACATGCTTTTACTGATGGGCGTGACACTGACCCGCAAAGCGGATTGAAGTTTATGGAAACATTGAGCAAACATATTGCCAATGGTCCGGCTAAAATTGCGTCGGTTATAGGGCGTTATTATGCAATGGATAGGGATAAACGTTGGGAGCGTGTAAAACTAGCTTACGATTTACTGGTTCATGGTAACGGCAGACGGAGCACCGATGCACTTGCTGCAATAAAAGAATCGTATGCTGAAGGCGTTACTGATGAATTCATTAGGCCGGTTGCAATAGTGGATATTGAAAGTAATATGATGCCGCGTATTATGGAAGATGATGTGGTGATATGCTTCAATTTCCGCACTGACCGTTGCCGCGAAATTACACAGGTACTTACCCAGCAAGATATGCCTGAACATGGAATGAAGACCATTCGGCTTGATTATATTACCATGACAACCTATGATGAAAAGTATAAGGACGTTAAGGTACTGTATCATAAAGATGATTTGAAAATGACATTAGGTGAGGTGTTGGCCAATGCCGGTAAAACACAAATACGTATTGCAGAAACAGAAAAATATCCACATGTTACCTTCTTTTTCTCAGGGGGTAGAGAAGATGTATTTAAGGGGGAGAGTCGGATTATGGTTCCTTCACCCAAAGTAGCGACGTACGATTTGCAACCTGAAATGAGTGCCCTAGGGATAGCTGATGCAATTGTAACCGAGCTTAAGAAAGGCGAAGTAGATTTTGTATGCTTGAACTTTGCTAACCCAGATATGGTAGGCCATACCGGCGTATATACTGCTATTGTAAAAGCAGTCGAAACTATTGATACATGCTTACAAAAAGTAATTGAGGCTGGATTACCGCAAGGGTATTCATTTATTATTATTGCTGACCACGGTAATGCTGACCGTGCTATAAATACCGATGGAACACCTAACACTGCTCACAGCACTAACCCTGTGCCTTGTATTGTGATAGATAAAGATTGTTCAAAAGTAACCGAAGGCCGGTTGGCTGATATTGCTCCTACAGTTTTAAAAATTATGGGTATAGAACAGCCAAAAGAAATGACGGGGCACAGCTTGGTATAGGTTCGTCATTGCGAGGAACGAAGCAATCTTACCTAATAATATATTAAGAATTTGCCGCTAAGAACTAAGCTACCGAGGTCTTAGGGAAAGCAGTCCTGTCAACCAAGTTTTCCCATGCAGTAATATCGAGCAGGCGGTTGCGCACCTTGTCGTAAATAACATCCACCTTAAGGTCATTAAGCTTATAATAGAATCCTTTCTGCATTACGTGGTCCTGGTAAATGTCAATAAGCTTGCCTTGGCCAAATATAAGTTTGCTTCTTTCTGACAGGGGTAATGCATTAAATTCTTTTGTAAGCATGTGTATGAATGTTATTTACCAAATGTAAGGTTTTAAAAATGGAAAGCACTATTAAATTTTCTTTTTGTTGATAACAATTCTATCTGTATCAATTTAGGTGAAAATTGTGACACGATAAAGTTGAAAGAAGTAAAAAATACAGCAGCCCTTTCGACTGCTGTATTAAACAAAAACAAAAAAAACACTTGTTACTTACAAATTTGGCTGTGGTGTAGTGCGCAAGTAAGGCTTAATAACCTTATGTCCTTTCGGGAATTTGGCTGCAATATCTTCCGTCTTAATGCCCGGAGATACAACCACATCTTCGCCAAACTTCCAGTCGGCGGGGGTCGCTACGCTATAGTTAGCAGTAAGTTGCAATGAATCTAATACACGAATGATCTCATCGAAGTTCCTTCCGGTAGAAGCAGGATAGGTAATAATAAGCTTGATCTTTTTATCGGGCCCTACAATATATACAGAGCGGACGGTAAACTTGTCAGATACTTCGGGATGAATAGCATCATACAATTTAGCCACCACAAAGTCAGGGTCAGCAATAATTGGGAAGTTGACGGTTGTCTTTTGGGTTTCGTTAATGTCGTGTACCCATGCCTCATGGCTCTGTATAGGATCAACACTCAATGCAATAACTTTGGTGTTACGCTTATCGAACTCAGGTTTGAGTTTAGCTACTCTGCCCAGTTCGGTGGTGCAAACAGGTGTAAAATCAGCAGGATGCGAAAAGAGTACTCCCCATTTATCGCCCAGCCATTCATGAAATTTGATTTGACCTTCTGTGGTCTGCGCTGTAAAATCTGGCGCAATGTCTCCGAGTCTTAATGCCATTGGTTGTTTAGTTTTTAAGGTTAATAGAATTTATTGATTTGTTGATGAATTTGCTTTTGATAAAAACGGTAAAAAAAGGAAAGTGTAAATAACACAGCCCAGGCAAAACCCTTTAAAGCTTTCAAGCCCTGCGCATATAAGCAATACCCCCGCTGATAAATAAGCCGCTAAATCGTAGTGAAACCATAATAGACCTGCAATACCAATACTGAACGCCAGACCTATACCGGCAGCAAATTTTTTAGGCGCAGCATCGGTTGACTTTTCTTCGAGTCCCAAATAATCAGAAGAGCGACGGGCTAAATACTTAAGTGGGCTATACCTGCCATTGGTAAATGCTCTCAAAAAGAAATCAGCGGCAAGTACCGCTATTAGTATAGGCAATTTAAAGTAAGTACCTGTTATAACTACTAATATGATAAAGAAGGCTACTACCCTTGCTATGTTCTCGTTCACTTTTTCTGCCGATACCGGGCAGGTTATTGCTGGCTTGCTCATCGTTGATTTTTTTGTTTGAGGGCACAAATATATATATTATCTATATACTTAGTAGATTTTAAGAGATATTTTTTAGAATCAGTTATTTTTTCTTGATTTTCAATGCTTTAAGACGGTCTTCCTTCTTCAAAATATCTGCCAAAGTAGTTTCAGAAAGTATTTTAAGTGTGGCATCGCGCACTTCTATAAAGGTTTGGCGAATGCCACAAGTAACTTCATCCGTACAATCTTCGCAACGTTCGTAAAAATTCAAACTAACACACGGTAGCATAGCAATAGGACCATCAATACCACGGAGCACACGAGCCAATATTATGTCTTTTGGTTTCATTAATAAATAGTAACCGCCACCAATACCGATCTTACTCTTTAATATGCCTTGTTTGCGCAAATCGAGCAATATGGTTTCCAAAAATTTCTTCGGTATCTTTTCTTGTTCCGCAATTTCCATTATAGTCATAGAGCCATTGTCGCCATTACGCGCCAGGGCTACTAAAGCTTTCATTGCATATTTTGTTTTCTTAGATATCATCTGCTTTACTTATCGCCTAAAAAATTACTTACAATGTCTACAGATTCTTTAAAAGCTTTATCCAATTCAATATTATATACCATCTTATCAAACTGCGGTGCGAACGATAATTCCAGGTTAGCTTTACCTATACGTTGCTCCAATATTCCCGGAGATTCGGTATTTCTGTCCTTTAATCGTTGCATTAATGTTTCAACCGAAGGAGGCTGTATGAAAATGGTAATAGATTGTTCAGGAAAATGTTTTTTAAGGTTGAGTGCACCTTTCACATCAATATCGAATATTACATGCCTTCCTGCTTTCCATAGCCTTTCAAC
>Ga0206980_1006_pt1 | contig 61552 bp, 54 predicted proteins | sample Alteio_BWMinCont_20_FD_153494 | JGI IMG/M metagenome (GOLD analysis project Ga0206980, IMG submission 153494) | Enriched cells from forest soil in Barre Woods Harvard Forest LTER site, Petersham, Massachusetts, United States -... | ecosystem: Environmental > Terrestrial > Soil > Temperate forest >...
TATCAAGTACCCGCTTATTTTCAAAATTATATTGCGATGTAAGTATATCAAAGCGGATATCCTGTTTTCCTTTATTCCATCCAAGAGATTTTGGAGAATAACCAAATTCCTTAAAACGGTTGGTATATCTATTTTGCACTTCTTGCTTATCTTCTTCTGATAACTCCATTGATCTTAAAAAATATAATCTTCAGTTACTTTAAGTTCCATAATTTACGCGAATTCTCCAGCATTATCCTTTCTAAATCTTCTTGCTTCATTAAAGCTATATCGGCCATCTTTTGGTACTCTTTTATATGCTGTTTTGCTTCTCCAAATGGCCAGTCAGTACCAAACACAACTCTTTCGGGGCTATGTTTTAAATATTTAGCTAATGGTTTCATATATTCAGTATCTTCATAATACTTGGTGCTGATAGCAAAGTCAAAAAAAACATTCTTTAACCCACCGGCATGCGCTCTAAACTGCCATGATTCGTACCCCCCACCATGAGCAACTAAAACACTCTTATCGGGAAACTCCGTTGCCAGTTTAATAGTTAATGGAAGACTAATATTATACTCAATTCCTGTACCCCATGGAAAAGAATCCACTATAAAACCTGCTATAGAGTCGCCTTTGGATTTTAATAAGCTTATTACACCTGGTATGTCAGAAACAGTTAGCCTAGATATACGTGAATGGATTTTTACCCATTTTGATTGTTTTATGCGCTCGGGATAATTATCCGGCATATTATAATAAGGGACAATAACCAAATTATCAGGGATTTTATTCAAGTTCATCGAAACAACCTCTACCTCTTCCATGGTATTTAATATTAATACCCCACCTACCATATTTTTTTGGTCATCCATATGTTTTAACAGTGCTTCAATACCTTCGAGCGAAGGTTCTGTTATATGTATGTGCGAGTCGAAATATTTCATATACGTTCTAAAAATACTCAATTTGTAAGGTCGAATTTACAAACCTATCTAATTCAATTACTTCATCCCGCTCCTTAGCCATTAAAATATAATACCCGAGCCTATTTGTATCATCTGAGGCCTCTTTAATTTCATCGCCTTCTTTAAATCTTAGCTTAACCTCGTACACGTTTTTATTTTGCCTTATTTCTTCAAGTCCGTTAATCTTTTTAACCCGGCCGGGTTTTAAATCAAAAAAACCCAACATGGCTGATCTATTTATGCCAACAGGTATATTTACTTTTTCCTTATTCACGCTCTTAATAAAGCATTCGTATATATCAACTCCACTTACAAAAGGTGCTATTATCGATGCTATTTTATGTCCTCCTCCCCGGGCAGCTACTTCCAACAAAAAGGCCTCTCCATTAAAATACTTAAGTTCTGCATGAAATATACCGTTAACCAATCCCAATGTCTCAACTACAGTCTTTATATAACCAGATATTCCGGCAATTTGAACATCGTTATAGGCTGGAGGATAAATAATCTTCTTAGCCACGCATTCATTATACTTAAAATGTTCCTTTTCTGAAACAGCCAGTGGATAAGCAATACTATCAATACTAATACCTTCAACAGTTAATTCAGTCCCCCTAACAAATTGCTCCACTAATACACAACCATCGTCAGAATACTTCATAGTTTGAGCAAGATGCTCTCCTAACTGGTCAGGGGAATCTATCTTAAAAACCCCTAGAGAAGATTGGGAGGATATAGGTTTAATTATTAAAGGATATCCATATTTTTCTCCAAACAATTTAGCTTCTTGTATAGTAGATATTTTTTGATATTCATGAACTCTAATGCCATTTTCTTTTAATACCTCATGCATTAAAAACTTATCAGTAAACCTTTTGGCAATCTCAGGCTTAATACCTGCGTTTAAGCTCAATTGTTCGTTTAAATATGCTGCTATTGGTACAACCCTGTCAGTTTGCTCGCCTATAACAATTTTCACACTCTTTTCTTTAGCATACATTAACAAACCTTCTTTATCATTTGTATCGATACATAAAAATTCATCCGCAATATCCTTCCCTGGAGAACTTGATGAAATATCGGCTACTATAACATGAAAGCCCATTAATTTGGCCTTTTTAATAATATCTAGTTGCCATACTCCACCACCTAATATTAAGGCCTTTGTTTTCATTGCGGTTTCTTTTTGGCAAATAAGTAAAAAGAATCTCCCCAGCTAAATATTTCAGGTAGCAAAGCATCAAAAAGCAAAGCATACATCATTCGCAATTGATAATTTTTAATAACTCTTACTTCCCCGTTAGGCGATTGAACTGAACCAAAGAGAAATTTCATTGCTTTTTGTAAGAAAATGGGTAACTGATAAATAAATTCACCCCTGTTCTTATAATGAACAACCTCAAGATTATTTTTATTTGCCAGATAGCAGGCTGATTTTTTATTGAACCAAATAACGTGCCCGTGCTTATTTATAGGATCATTTATTAATCTCCATTTGCTCTTCAATTGTAAGGCCTTGCGCGAACCTATATCAGGACTCGAGTAAAAGAGTATGCCATCCTCATTCAATAGCTTTTCTGCTTTTTTAATGTAATCATCAACATTAGGTAGATGCTCAACCACAAAACAAAAGGTTATTATATCAAACTTGTCTTTATACTCCTGCTCTAGAAAATTACCAATAGTTATTCTATCCTTTACCTCATTAAATGCCTTATTCTTAGCATCCGGGTCAATTTCAATCCCCTGAATATCTGCTTTAGGCACAATTCTGTTAAATTCTTTCAGCAACCTGCCTGTGCTGCATCCAACATCCAGTATTCGTAAGTCTTCAGGCCTTTTTCCTGAAAGATTTACGCATTTTTTTGCTATATAATGGTAATAAGTTCCATATCGTGCATAAGCAGGTTCAAAAAATGAAGCACCCCACTTTTTTTTATTAGTAGTATCTGAAATATCCTTCGAAAAAACATTCTCGGTATTATATATCTCTTCAATATCTTCCTTTTTAGGGAACGGGTACATACTCGCCAGCCCGCAATGCTTGCACCTAATAATATCGAATTGGGTTATTTTCTTTGAAAAGTTTACATTGGGTACATGCAACACATACTCCATTTCAGCCTCTCCGCAAACCACACATTTATAGTCAGAAATTACTTTTGATGAGTTACTATTTTCTTGCTCCATCTTCAATATATCTACACCCCTCTTAAAAAATGCATAATAAACTGGCATACCTCTTTAACTGTATCTTCGGACATATCATGATAACTGGGCAGATTAATTCCCCTTTCATAAATATCATAAGCCACCTTATTAGACTCAACAGACTTAAACATTGGAAGAGATGATAACGGGTAAAAAAAAGGGCGGCTGTCAACGTTATTCGCTTTCATAAAAGTAAAAAAAGCTTCTCTATCAAAATTCAAAACCTTATCAAATACAACTGTAGGCAACCAATAGCTATTTAAAGTATCGGTATGTTCAGGGTTCATTTTACATTGAATACCCTTTAGTATATCAGCGTACCATGAATAAATCTGTCTTTTCTTCTCAACAAGGTCTTTTATTCTTTCCGTTTGAGCCAAGCCCATAGCGGCCTGTAAATTAGATATTTTGTATTTATAGCCATACTCTTTCATCCAAAATGTCTTACCATCTTTGGGGTTTCGTCCATGGTCATTTAGTATTTTAGCACGCTCGTATATGGCAGCATCATTGGTAACTAGCATTCCGCCTTCACCTGTTGATAAAGTTTTGGTGCCATGAAATGAAAAAACACCGGCATGACCTATACTACCTAACTTATTTCCTTTATACACTGAGCCTAAGCCTTCAGCTGCATCCTCAATAACTATTAGATTATACTCCTTCGCAATCTTCATAATCTCGTCCATATCGCAAATATTGCCATAAACGTGAACCACAATTATTGCTTTAGTTTTTGATGTAATTGACTCACGTATTTTTTGAGGGTCAATACACCATGTATCCTTTAACACATCAACAAAAACCGGTTTTGCGCCAATATATAACACAGGTTCAACACTAGCAATCCACGTAATTTCAGGTATAATTACCTCGTCGCCTGATTTTATACCTAATGCCATTAAAGCTAAATGGATGGCACCAGTGCAAGAGGCCGTAGCAAGGGCATGTTTTGACCCCAGATAGCCAGAAAAGGCCTTTTCAAACTTATGGATGTACTCATAGCACTTCTCACCCCATCCGTTCCTTATTGCATCATTTACATAAGAAATTTCAAGGTCAGTAATGGAAGGCTTATTGATAGGTATTTTTTTGCTCAATATATCTTTCATAGCAACTGAAATTCAGGAATAGCGACAACAAATTGCCCATTCCAGCCCCGAATATACGACAATTGATTAATTATCTCTTCCTTTATATTCCATGGAAGTATTATTACAAAATCAGGCCTTAAATCCTTTAATTCTTGTTCCGAAACCACTGGAATTTTGCTGCCTGGTAAATACTTACCTTGCTTATGGGGTGAAGCATCTACTACAAGTGAAATAGACTCACTGGTAACACCACAATAATTTAATAGCGTATTTCCTTTAGCAGCGGCACCATATGCCACCACCCTTTTTCCCTTTATTTTACAATCGTTTAAAAACTTAACGAAAATCGCCTTAATTGCTTCAGTCCTTTTTTGAAAATCTTTATAATAAGCTACCGAATTTACTCCTAACTTATCTTCTTTATCCAATAACACTTGCACCCTTTGTCCTATTTGTTTTGATGAATCACCTTTGTGCTTTGCATAAATCCGCAAGGATCCTCCATGTGTAGACAACTCATCTACATCGAACATCGCCAAATCATGTTTAGCAAATATTTTACAAACCACACTGAATGACAAATACGAAAAATGCTCATGATAAATGGTATCGAACTGATTATTAGCTACCAATTGAGCTAAATGAGGAAACTCCATAGTAATCACCCCATTATCAGCCAGCAATACCTTCAACCCTTCTACAAAATCATTAATATCAGGCACATGGGCAAGTACATTATTACCTAATAACAAATCTGCTTTTATTCCCTTTTCTATCAGTTCCTTTGCCAGTTTAACCCCAAAAAAATCAACTATTGTATTTATACTTTTTTCTATAGCCACTTTTGCTGTATTCCCTGTTGGTTCAATACCTAACACAGGAATATTCTTGTGCTTAAAGTATTGTAATAAATAACCATCGTTACTGGCAATTTCCACTACTTTCGACTTAGCACCAAAGCCGAATCTTTCAATCATTTCATCGGCATACTTTTTAACATGAGCAAGCCACGTAGTGGAATACGATGAAAAATAAGCATACTCATTACTAAATATCTCAATCGCTTTCTTAAACTCAGCTATTTGAACCAAGAAACAACTTTCACAAACAAATACCTTCAACGGGTATTTTGCTTCCGGTTTAGAAACATCAGCAGCGCTTAAGAATGAATTAGACGGAGGTGCTTCACCTAGATCAATAAATACAGTCTTTAATACCGCATTACAAAACCTGCAATTCATATTATCTCTGCTTATCTTTAATCATTCCTATATTCTTATCCTTCTCCGAGATCATAGAAACCCGGATCGGCCACTTTATTCCAATTTCTAAATCTAAAGCATTTAACCCACTTTCAAATTCAGGAGCATAATATTCAGTATGATGATAGAGTAATTCCGTATTAGCTTCAAGAGTTTGAAAACCGTGAGCAAATCCTTCGGGTATGTATATACTTTTCCTGTTTTCAGCACTTAATATTTCTCCATACCATTTTAGATAGGTGCTTGATTCAGGACGAACATCAACTACAACATCAAAAGCAGCACCTTTAATACATCTTATAAGTTTCATTTCGCCATGGGGTGCTTTTTGGAAATGCATCCCTCTAACAGTGCCTGCAACATTATTAACTGAATGATTAAACTGCACGAATTCCTTTGTATGCCCTATCGAGGAGAATTCCTTTTTGCAAAACACGCGAGAGAACATACCACGATCATCGCTTATACTATTGCTATCAATAATATAAACATCTTTCAGGTATATTTCTGTAAATCTCACCTTGCCCAGATTATTTTTTTATGTTTTGCATCGGCAATGTATTCAATGAGATTTGCAGACGACAACAAAGTACCAGATGCATAAAATGCTTTATACCAAGCTGAAGTTCTCATAACAGCTTTATCTATCCCCCATACAGGCTGCCACTTCAACTGCCTATGAGCTTTCGAGTGATCAAGCATTAAGATAGCTGCTTCGTGTTCTCCTGTTTTACGATCAGCAAGTATAGGAGAAATTTTCCCCCATCCTTTTTTCATCAAGATCAAAATCTCAATTACTGACAGACAATCCTTTTTATTGGGGCCAAAATTCCATGCATCAGCATATTCTTTCTTCCCTTCCAAAAGTCTTTGTCCTAGCAATAAATACCCTGAGAGAGGCTCCAGGACAAATTGCCAAGGCCTTACTGATTTAGGGTTACGAATGAGGGCCTTTTTCTTTTTAGAGGCAGCTTTTATCAGGTCTGGTATAAGCCTGTTCTCTCCCCAATCACCCCCACCAATAACATTACCTGCACGTGCAGTTGCTACTAAAATATTTCCTTTACTGAAAAAAGCTCTTTTAAAAGAAGCCGATAAAATTTCAACACAAGCCTTAGATGAGCTATACATATCGAACCCTCCTAATGGATCAGTTTCTTTATAGGCTTTAGTTGTTTCATTGTTCTCGTATACCTTATCAGTAGTAACGTTCACTATTGCCTTAACCGAACCACTTTTCCTCGAAGCTTCCAATACATTTAAGGTCCCTATTACATTCGTTCTGTACGTTTCAACCGGATTCTTGTACGATTCAATTACTAATGATTGCGCTGCAAGGTGGAACACTATTTGGGGCTTATGTTTTTTTATAACCGCATTAAGTTTTTTTAGATCACCAATATCACCCCTATAACTCTTATATTTTTGTTTCAGTAATTTATGATGTGATGATTTTGTCCCTTCATCAATAGAATAACCAATAACAGTCGCTCCCATCTGCATTAACCATAACGAAAGCCACGACCCTTTAAAACCGGTATCGCCCGTTATAAGAACAGTTTTATTTTTGTATATCGAATTGAAGAGCTGCCTCATTTCCAAAGCTTCCATTTGGCATTGCCACTTTCCCATAACTCCTCCAACTCTGTCCTATCACGCATAGCATCCATGCATTTCCAGAACCCTGTATGTTTATACGCACTTAACTGGGATGCTTTTGATAAAGCATATAAAGGCTCATCTTCCCACATAATACTATCGGCATTGTCAGGCAAATATTTAAACACACCAGGCTCTAAAACAAAGTAACCACCATTAACCCAGAAACCATCTCCACTAGGCTTCTCAATAAAGCTATTCACATTATTTGTTTTACCATCTATTTCTAACGACCCGAAGCGTCCGGCTGGTTGAATTGCTGTAACAGTAGCCACTTTCCCTGATTTTTCGTGCAGAGCAATCGTTTTTTTAATACTTACATCGGCAAGACCATCGCCATAGGTAAGTAAAAATGGCTCATTCTTCAAATAGGCTTGTACCCTTTTAAGCCGGCCTGCTGTTTGAGTATACATGCCTGTATCAACGAGTGTTACCTTAAATGATTCGGCACTGGCCTGTAACACTTCAACTTTATTATTGCTAATATCAATTGAAATATCAGAATTATGAAGGAAGTAATTCATAAAATATTCTTTGATCATATATCCCTTATACCCCAGACATATAACAAAATCATTAAATCCTTGAACCTGGTATATTTTCATTATATGCCATAAAATAGGTTTCCCGCCTATCTCAATCATGGGCTTTGGCTTAAGATGAGACTCTTCGGATATTCTGGAGCCAATTCCTCCTGCAAAAATCACAACCTTCATATTAACTGATTTTTTGAATGTCCCAATTTAAAATAGGCCTAATTACACCAGGTATTCTGTGGTGATAATCATGACCTCGCTTATTTAAATCTTCAATCACCTCAAACACCAAGGCTTCTGATTCCCAAAAATGGACTACAGTAGGATTTAGTGATGTAAGTGCGGCACCTATAACATAGACACCCTCATTTAACAGGTTTTCGGGAACCCACATTATTACTTTATATACACCTGGAGGAGTAAATTTAGGCGCGTTCCTATTTGTCCCAACAAATACATGTTCTCGTTTTGAGGTAAATAGGTGAACATTTGGATACAGGACATAATCATCTTTTAATATCTCATAAACATACTCGACACCTATTTTTTTATCAATAGTTGCAAATGAAATACCTTTTAAATTCTCGTCAATAAGCTTAACAGAATGAAGAATAGCAACATCATCTCCCGGATTATTTCCATTCTTCCAATCAACATAAACTCTACTTGTCTCTTCTGTTGAAAGGTATTGATTAACAATGTCCTGGGTATTACCTTTTGATACAATTCGTCCACCTCTTAAATATATACACTCGGTGCAAAGAGAATTTACAGCCGTCATATTATGACTAACAAATATTACTGTCCTCCCTTCGCCGCTCACATCTTTCATCCTGCCCATACATTTCCTCTGAAATTCAGCATCGCCTACGGCAAGTACTTCATCTACTATTAATATTTCAGGCTCCAAATGTGCAGCAACAGCAAATGCTAACCTAACATACATACCACTGCTATAGCGCTTAACAGGTGTATCTATAAAACGCTCCACTCCACTAAAATCAACTATTTCTTCAAATTTAGTCCGTATTTCCTGCTTGGTCATACCGAGTATAGCGCCGTTTAAAAAAATATTCTCTCGTCCAGAAAGCTCAGGATGAAAACCAGTGCCCACTTCTAAGAGGGAGGCTATTCGACCTTTAACTTTTATTTCTCCTATGGTTGGGCTGGTTACACGCGATAATATTTTTAGGAGTGTTGACTTACCTGCACCATTTTTACCTACTATCCCCAATACTTCGCCCCGATTAACACTAAAACTTATATCTCTCAGAGCCCAGATCAAATCAGAGCCACCTTTGGCAGACGGATCATTATCCTCAATAACTTGCACGTATGGATCTTCTTTTCCACGTATTTTATGTATCCAACGGGTTATATCCTGAGAAAAGGTGCCCGTACCTACCTGCCCGAGCCTATATTGCTTTCCTACATTCTCTATTCTAATTATCTCTTGGCTCATCTTATACTGTATCCATAAAAGTTTTCTCAACCCTACTAAATATTACGACAGAAATAAACACAGTTAGCAGCATAAAGCCAAAACCATATACCAGCCATATACCTAAAAATTGACCACTACCAATAAACATAAACCTAAATGTTTCGATAATTGAGGTAAATGGGTTTAACAACATTATCGCCTTTATTTTTGGCGGCATTGTGGAAAGCGGCAAGACAACGCAACTTGCCCACATTAGCAACTGAACCCCAAAACCAACTAAAAATATAAGATCTCGGTACTTTGTTGTTAATGATGATACTAAGATACCAAAACCAAGCCCCAAGCCAGCCATCATAAAAATTAAAATAGGTAAAAGCAACATGTAGGCCCATTGAGGGTGAACCTTAGTAGTAGTGTGCATGAAATAGACCCAAAGGACAATAAAAATAAGGAACTGTATACCAAACTTAAATAAAGTAGAAATTAAAACAGATAAAGGCATAATTAGTCGTGGGAAATACACTTTACCAAATACTCCTGCGTTAGAGGTGAATGTGGATGAAGTACGGGTAAAACAATCAGAAAAATAAGTCCATATCGTTATTCCACCGAAGTAAAAAAGCATTGGAGGCGCTCCATCAGTACTTATCTTAGCAATTCCACCGAAGATAAATGTAAACGTAAGCGAAGTTAGTATGGGCTGTACAAAATACCACAACGGGCCAAAAATAGTTTGCTTATAAGCCGCCACAAAATCTCTGCGCACCAATAACCCGATCAAATCTTTGTACTGCCAAATCGAAGCCAAATCAATCTGATACCACTTATAACGGGGTTTAATAACAAGGTCCCATTTTTCTTCTTCTTTCATTATTCTATCAAATACGTAAAATCACAGCAAATATATCCATTACCTACCTATCTACACTAGCCGATAATGCCTTATTTGCAGATTATCACAAAAAAAACATTACAGTAAGCCTAATATAATTATAAAAAAAGCCAAATAACAGGCAATAATAACAGTAAAAACAACAAACAGAACATCTAAGGATTATAACCATATATACATTTGACACATAAGGCCCATATAAAATATTTAAATGACTACTTTTGTTTTTGAATTATCTACCTTAAAACTTTTTTAGTAATTTTTTTTAAAGGGCGGAATGACGCATATAGAATTTTCGAAACACAAGTCGTTCCGTCAAAAGCTATTCTACTTTATAAGCAATAAAGTATGGCGAGCTATGCCTACACGATTAAAAAAATCACTTGAAGACCACTTCCTTTTTATAAAAGGAAAAAAATATGACCTCATAATTATTGATGACCTATTACCTATACCACTTACTCCCTGGCGTAATTTTGAGTATGAAAACTTAATCAGGCTTTACCCTAAATCTAAGGTTATAGTAGACTTTAGCAATACATTGCTTAAAGGAGAAAAGGAGTACTATCAACATTTTGAAGAATTGCAAAAAGGATATCCTTTATTAGCAGAAAAGCTAACACCGATAAGAAAAGGTACCTCAATTAATTCGAAGCTTGTTTACTTGCTTTTTTATAACAATATAAAAAGGTATTATACATTGCTAAAAAAAAACAAAGCATTTTTTGGCTTTACCTTATATCCTGGTGGTGGGTTTAAGCTTAATGATACTGCTTGTGATACCTTATTAAAGGAAGCAATTGGAGATCCCCTCTGTAAGTTTGTAATTACTGACCAGAAAGTTACGTATGACTATTTGACAAATATACTACAAATGCCTAAGGAGAAAATCTTTTTCATTTATGGTATTCCACTTCAATTTAAAGACACTAAGGAAACTGTTTTGCTTGAGAAAAAATATTTTTCAGGTAATAAGACTTCTATTGACGTGGTATTTATTGCTCATAAATATAGGCCTTATGGGAAAGATAAAGGCTTTGACGTTTTTCAGGAAGCGGTACTTGCATTAATAGATAATCCCTCCTTTAATTTTCATATTGTAGGCAATTTCACAAAAGCAGACCTTATTTACACTGAGATTGAAAATAGAGTTAAGTTTTATGGCCACATTGGTGAAGAAATTTTCAGTACTTTTTTTGAAGATAAAGACATTTTAATTTCGCCTAATAAGCCAAATGTTATCGCTCCGGGTGCATTCGATGGATTTCCGCTTGGATCTTCACTTGCTGGGGGGTTTAACAATTGTGTTATGTTATTAACCAACGAGCTTAATGAAAGCCCTGAAATATTCATTGACGGATTACATTATTTAAAAATCAGGCCTACTAATGAGGATATAGTTGATAAGTTACTTGTATTAAAAGGCGACAAGGAGAGAATGAAATTGATAGCAACAGAAGGGAAGAAAAGAATATCAGAGATTTACAATTATAAAAATCAAAATGCCGAAAGGCTAACAGTTATAAGCAAGTTTATTTAGCATGCCTCAGTGTATCATATTAATAATAGCCCATAAAGAGTTGCTTACCGAAACTGAAAAAGAATCGCTAAAACAATGCTTTTCTGTATTAAATAAGCATCCTATTCGACTAATATGCCCCAAAGGACTAAATGTAAATGAATATTTAAAAATTGCTCCCAACGCCCAATTTGACTTTATTGACCCAAAATGGCAATCGAATTATACTATGTTTGGCAGGCTCAAAATTGTCCCATTTTTGTACAAAAAATACAGACAATACCAATACATTCTATTTTATGAATTAGACGCATGGGTTTTTCGCGATGAATTACAATATTGGTGCAATAAAGGGTACGATTATATTGGAGCTCCATGGCTCGAAGGATGGAAAAATCCACTACCAGATGCTAAAATAATGGGTATTGGTAATGGTGGGTTTTCATTACGAAAAACAGAAAGTCATTTAAAAGTATTACGTAGCTTTTCTTATATAAGGAAACCCAAGACGTTATATAAAGAGTTCCTTTCAAAAAAAAACTTAAGAAGTTTTTTAACCCTGTTAAGCAACCTGACTGTAAGAAACAATACCTTTATATTATTTAATGATTACTATTTGCACGAAGATGTTTTTTGGGGTATAATTGTGGCAAGTAATTTCAAATGGTATAAGATACCTACACCTGAGGAAGCATTGAAGTTTTCCATTGAAGCCGGTCCATCAAGATTTATTACTGGACCAGACAAACTACCTTTTGGTTGCCATGCATGGCCTAAAATCGAACCAAATTTCTGGGAACGGTATATTCGTATTAAGGAATAGAGGCCTTACCGTAATGTTGCTTATAGCTTCAAAAGCTCTATTTGTTATCTAATTTTAGTTATATTTGAATTACGAAATAAATGCTATGCAGAAGAAATTTTTAAGAAATTTATTGGTATTTGGCATAATAATATGTGCATCTCCTTTATTTTCTCAACCGCCTCCCCCCCCGCCTCCGCCTCCAAATCCTTGTTGCTGGCCACCACCATGCATTTGCGGTATGCCGCTAAATAATGGAGCTTTTGTACTGATTGCCATAGGCTTACTTTATGGCGCATATGTCTTATATCGCGCTAAAAAGAACAGTTATATACAATCTTAATTATACCATCATATTTTTTGTGCATATACAAACAAATTATCAATTAACTGCGGTCATTATTTTATAATATAATGGAAACTACAGTTACCCCACCTTTAAAAAGCAACTCCTCTATACTCGAATCTCCTGAGATTAGATTGGTAATTAAAACTGTCCTTAAAAATTGGTGGATAGCGTTAATCTTAGGGGCTATAGGCTATTCTATTGGTTATTTTTACGCATATCGTCTGCCAGATATTTATGCTGCTCAAACCCAATTACTTTTTAAGTCAAACGACCAGTTTAATACTAATAGCGTTATAGGTAATTATGGGTCATACCAAGGCTATGTTGATAATAGTAACGAAATAAGGGTTATACAATCATATGACCTTATAAAAAATGTTGTGGATAAACTTAACATTAACGTTTCTTATTTTATTGAAGGGCGCTTAAGAAAAACAGAGGTATATCTTTCGGTTCCTTTTAAAATCACTCCATACTATTTAAATCCGGCTTTTTATGAGAAATATATCAACTTTCTTATACTCGACAAATATCATTTCAGAATAAGCTATTTAAAAGGTGAGCATGAATATAGCCAAGATGGAAATTTTGGTGATGATTTTATAAACGCTGATATGAAATTGCACGTATCAAGCTCAATGGATCTTGACCAAAATTCGATTGATGATGTAAAGCTTATTAATTATGAGTTCCAGATACATAACACACCTACCCTGGTTAATAAATTCAGAAGCTCATTAACAGTCAAAAATCTTGACTACACCAACATATTCCAAATAACGTTAAGCGACCTTATACCTAGCCGGGCCGTTACTTTCCTCGATACACTTGACAAGCTATATATCGAGTCTACTGTAAATACAGAATATCAACGAAATAAGAACACTATGAATTTCATTAACAATGAAATGGATTTTATTTCGAATATTATTGATACCATTGAAATGGAAATCGAAAATTATAAGATAAAGAGAAACATTATTGACATTAATCAGGAAGATCAGTCAATAATGAATAATTATCTAAACTCTAAGACCGACAAAAAAAAGATTCAGGAACAAATAGCATCTTTGAATGACCTAGAGCAATACATAATAGAAGGCAAGGATCCTGAATTTATGCCTCCTTCGGTTTATCTTAATGGCAATGATGCATTTATAGCGCAGTTAACAAGTCAGTTATATGGTATTCAGATGAGAATATTAGGTGCTACAAGTAGCGCTAATACTGAACAAAATCCCGTAGTTATTGATGGAAAAAAAGAATTAAAGCGCATATCTGAGCAACTGCTAACCTATATTAATAGCTTACGTAAAGCCCTTAATGATAAAATAGCGATGGCAGATTCATCTAATTTCACTTCCATTAGCACTATTAGATCAATGCCTGAGATAAAACGTGGCCTCTCAAATATTCAACGTCAAGAAGAAATCAACACCAGATTATATGACCTATTACTTGAAAAGCGAGTAAGTACAATTATCGAAAAATCCGCAATTATTCCGCAAACTAAAGTACTCGAAAAGGCCAGATCTATTGGTATCGTAGCTCCGGAAAGAACTTCTATGTACTACCAATTTATGTTAATTGGACTTATAATTGCTGGTATAATTATTGCAATAAGGTTATTTTTCTTTGACCATATTGAAAGTATTCAAGAACTCAAAGCCAATACATCTTTACCAGTTATTGGTGAAATCATTTCGGCCCCATTACTTGCTGAATTATCTTTTGCTATTGAAGACAATCCTAAGTCACCGCTTACCGAATCATTCAGAACATTGCGTACTAACTTACAATACATGATAACCGAGCCAGGTCAAAAGGTTATCTTGTTTACTTCAAATGGCCCATCAGAGGGAAAAACGTTCTGTTCCATGAACATTGCGGCTATTTTGGCAAAAGCTGACAAAAAAGTACTTTTATTAGAGTTTGACTTGCATAAACCCCGTATGCATAAAGTACTAAACATATCGCCGGATAAAGGTCTTACAACTGTTATTATTAAAAAGACCACGATTGAAGAAACAATTGCAAACACACAAATTCAGGGTTTAGATGTTATACTTTGTGGCCCTGTCCCACCTAACTCATCTGAACTTGTATTGTCGGATAAAGTAAAGGACGTAATAAACTACGGAAAGGCTCATTATGATTATGTTATTATTGACACTCCTCCTTTAGGTTTTATTTCGGATGCATTAATGTTAATGAAATTGTCAGATATTAATTTATTTGTGTTAAACACCAAATTTGCTGACAAGAAGGCGATACGGTATGTAGAAGAGACCGTTCACATTAATAAGATTACTAATTTCGGTTTTGTATTAAATAACGTTAAACGAAAAAAATCGAAATATTACTATAACCGCTATGGTTATTACGGCGGATATGGTTACGGTGGAGGCTATGGTGGGTATGGCACCTATGGCAATAGTTAATTTGGAATTAACTTAACATCTCTAACCCAATGCCATACACATTCTCAAGTATATTCAAAAATCCTCTTTATCGTTTTTTATTTAATGCTGTAATATTTTATGTGGCATGGTATTTGATTTATGAAATATGGATTCACCCTATTGATATTATCGATTTAAGGGTAGTAGCGCTTACTATGAATGCGGCACGAAGAATACTAAATTTACTGGGGTTCGTTACATTTCAGTACAAAACACGCCTTATAGGCATTGATGGCGCCGGTGGGCTTTGGATGGGTGATAATTGTGATAGTATTGAATTATGCGCAATTTTTATGGGGTTTATAATAGCTTTTCCTGGTTATTGGAAACAAAAACTATGGTACATACCACTAGGCTGGATAATTATAACTTGTATGAATATTTTAAGGGTTGTTGTACTTGCAATGATACAACGCTTCTGTTCAAAAAGCATCCTCGACTTTAATCATACATACACCTTCAACATACTTGTTTATGGAGCTATTTTTGGCATGTGGTATTTGTGGGTAAAAAAAATAGCTAAAGCACCAATTCTAAAACAGAGCAATTGAAAAAAGGCAGAACACTATTTTATTTGATTCTGTTTTCACTCTGTTTTTTTTTCCTGGGTTACTTTAGGAATTTTATATTTCTCAATATTAACGAAAGGGCTTCTTTGCTTTATTACAAGTCGGCTTATCCTCCACTCCCTGGCTTTATGAATATGTTTGAGTCTTATAACTACAATCAATTGGTAACAGCAAAATGGATTCTCACTCTTTCATTTACTCTAATATACGCTTTAGTTTCAGCAACATCACTCTACCTTGTTTTTAACGCGCGTCAAGTCGCCTTCATTGCTTTGGGTCTTTATGGTTTACTATTTACTATTTCCTTGGTTTTTATAATTTTGGGTAGAGTTTTTTTGCAGTTTTATATCCATGGCTTTAGTATATCACGTAACATCACGCACTTCCAACAGTCGCCGGTAATTACTATTGTACTATTGCTTGGAGTCTATTATTATAAAAACAACAAGTAGCCTGTTGTTTGTTTTTTTACGCTAATTTTATCTCAGTATTAAGGGGGGGACTCCTGTAACTCATTTATAATGTCATTGCTAGAAAAATTAAAACATCCATACGTTCCGGCATTGCTTTTTCTATTTCTATATCTTTCTCCAAATTTATTTTTTGCTACACATGCTCGTTATCTCATTCATGATAACCTTAATTCAAATGTGGCATGGGCAAAAGTTTTGTGCGATAGCGGAACGTTATTTGCATCGAACCATACCCTAATTCCCAATATTTGTTGGGGGATACCTCGTGGAGTTATGGAATCGCAGTTAAATATCGGCATATTATTGGACACAATTTTCTCTCCACTTGTTGCTTATAACCTTAATATTATCATAATGCACTTGGTTGCATTTATGGGTATGTACCTGCTTCTTAGCCGGTATGTTTTCAAATACTCTTATCCTTTTTATTATGTCGCAATTGCATTATCATTTGCCTTACTGCCATTTTGGCCAAGTGGAGGCTTATCAGTTGCCGGGCAGCCTTTGGTGGTGTGGGCTTTGCTTAACATTTTACACAAGGATTATTCTTTAAAAAATTGGCTTATCATTTGCTTTTTTCCGTTCTACTCAAGTATAGTACTGAATAACCTTTTTTTTGCATGTGGGCTTTTACTAGTTGTATTAGGTAACTCCATCATAAATAGGCAAATAAATTACAAGGGTTTACTCGCATGGTTAGTTTTTACAATTGCAATGCTAGTACCTGAATATCGCCTATTTTACATGCAGTTTATTGACAAAATAACAAGTAGTCGAAGCACTTTTTTTCAGTTTCTGCTTAACATGAAAGGGGTTATGGGTGAATCATCAAAACTGTTTTTAAAAGGCCAATATCACTTTTACAGTTTTCAATGGCCAATAATCATATTAATTTCATTTATTGCCTTGCTAGTTGTTAAAAATGTAACTAAACGTTTTTTTTTATTGATGTTTCTTTTATGTACATATGCCTGTGCCTTTTTAGATATATTACACAAATCAGCTATAATTTTGCCCTTATTAAACCTATTTGGCCAATTAAAGTACGTTCAGTTTAGGTTTATATGTATGATGCCTTTGCTTTGGCACCTTATATTCGCTTTATCGATATTAATTATCATTTCACGTTTCCCCAAACTTAAAATTGCCCTTTTAAGTATAATTCTACTCAATATTGGTTTTACAGTGTTTAATATTTGTCCTTATGATAGTTCTGATAGCATATTTACAGAAAATGCTTTTTACTATACATTCATAGATCGAAATGATGGCGATCACGCCACATTTAATAATTATTATAATCCCAATCTTTTTGCTGATGCTAAAACCAAAGTTGGTTATGATAAACAACAAACAATTTGTCTTGGTTTTCAGTCAGAAATTGCGCAATACAATAATATTTATACTATTAAAAGCTCGTCTTCTTTTCTGCCAGACGATAAAGCCAGCCAAATACATGATCTTTTCGAACCGGTATTAATCACTCTTAACTGTTCTAATTACTATCATTACGATTCGGTTAATGTTATGAAGGCTATTAAATACCAAAATGATACTGTAAAATGGAGAAAACAACCCATTGGTTATTTATTTTCCGTTTATCCGGTAGATAATTATAGAAGCTTACGACTCGATTCTATAGGTTATGTACCCAATCCTGATAAAGGAATGATTCCGGGTCTATATCTTTTTAAATTCAGAGGAAACTGAAACTATATCAAAGACATAAGAGATGTTTAAAACACAATTTCATCTTCATGCCAAATGAATTCAGTTTTTTCCGCTTCTTCAAGTAAGGCTTTTATAAACTGATGGGCATGCACTGCCTTATTGGTCCCTTCAGGGTTACTTACTAAAAGGGCACGGTGTACATGACTTCTGCCTTGTTGTATGCTTGGTACATTTGAATGAAGATACTCCCAGCGCAGCCAGTTTTCATTTTTAAACAGCTTTAGAGTCTCGCCTTGTACTTCAGCTACTGCCTTCCACATATCATAAAAAGCTTTGTTTTTATCAGTACTTATAGAAATAGGGTGTCCTAACGATATGATACGCTGAACGCCTGCGTTTTTTGCACCTTCGATAACTGATTTATTAGCCTTAATGTGTTTTTTCAGGTGATATAGATCGGGTTCGTGTAAACATATAACTACATCATGCCCGGCTGCATGTTTGCTTACATCATTAACATCCATCATATTACCCTGAACGGATTTTAAACTATGGTATTTAAGATTTATCTCTTGAGGATTAGGAACAACTAAAGTAACACTATGTCCTCTTACCAGGGCTTCTGCTGCTACCTGCTCTGCCAACCTTGGGTCGGTTCCGAAAAGCGCTATTTTTTTGGTGATCATGGCTTTTAGTTTTAAAGGTTAAAACATCTTACAAAAACTTTAAGCAAGTTACCTCTCATTTCTGCTTTTTTTAAAGAATTTCTATAAGTGTAAATAAATTGCAAGCAAACCACAAAAAAGCTTCGGCAAATACTAAAAAGGACAAGATTTAAATCCCTTATCGCAAACAACTATTTCATTATCAGTCGAATTAATAAAACATTATCTTTGTTATTAACCATAAATCCTCCATAATGAAAATATCTACTTTAGTATTATTGGCATTACTTTGCCTACTACAATTTACCGCAAGGGCGCAATCAACTTATAGCTTTAAGGTGCCGCCTCATACTTCTGTATCACACGATGGGCAGGACGAGGGCTCCGTTACTGATATATATACCGTATATGACCCTAAAGACACTACAGCAATGAAATACATTGTAAGCATTAGCGAATACCAAAGTGGCGAAATAACCTATGATGAAGTAATGTCTGAGGATTTTAAGGATGGGTTCCAGAAAAACTGCAGCTGTACTATCATCAGTACTAACCCAGTTAGCTATACAAACTTTAAAGGCATTTGCTACAATGTAAAGTTTGTTACAAATGGTGTAACACTTGTAGGCTATTCTTATAACGCGGCCATTAATGGCAATGTGTTTAATATAAGCATGCTTATTAAAGGCGATAGCGGCCTTGATGCCTTTAAGCCAGACTTTGATGGTATATTGAACTCATTAGCCTTCAAAAAATAAACTTCTACTCTCAATTCCTTAATAATCTAACATACTACGCTATGAAGAGCTTTACTCTATTTTCAATTATTACCATGCTTACGTTGCAAACTATGCGGGTAAATGCTCAGGGCAAAAACTATGCATTTACTATACCGAATAATACCACCATGAAGCACGAGGATAAAAGTGCACGTGAATTTAGTGATGTATACACTGTGCATACCGATTCAACCAATAGTGGCATGAGCTTTATAATGAGCATAACTGCTATTAAAACAGAAGAAGGAACTACGATGGAACAAGTTATGTCACAAAGCTTTGAGGATGGATTCTTAAAGAAATGTAGTTGTTGAATTACTACCAGTACACCTGTTACCTATGAACATTTTAAGGGAGTGCGCTTTACTGTAAATATAATATTAATGGAGTAGCTGTTTCGGGCTATACTATAAACACAGCTATAAATGGCACCTTATTTAGTATCTCCATCGACATACCTGGCGACCAAGGCATAGAGGTTAGGTTACCTGAATTTAACCGTATATTAAACTCTATGAAGTTTTTTGAATAGTGTAATTAGGATTTAGCCAGCAGATATAACTAATTCATCATCTTTCATTTATAGTTTATCGATTTCTTAACCTAGTTCAATTTGCCGTTTATATATTTTCTTTACTTTTGACCAATTTTGTTAAAAGGTCAGTTTGTGGAAAAGGAAGAAAAAACAGCAATACCAGCCGAAAAGCTATCGAAAATACTCGATATAGCTCAAAAGCGCTTTGCCCGTTTTGGCCTTGCTAAAACCACCATGAGTGATATTGCCGATGATCTTGGTGTATCTAAAGCAGCTCTTTACTATTACTTTCCTGATAAGGAGTGTATTTTTAAGAAGGTAATGGCCCGTGAGCAAGGTAGTTTTTGCGGGCAGATGCAAAATCTGCTGGAATCGAACAAAAAGATCGATGCCCTACTTACCGATTATATTGAACACCGTATAGAATACCTGAAAGCCCTTTTGAACCTTGGTCAATTAACTCATGAAGCTTTTAGTGCCACCAAACCACTTTATGCCTCATTAGGTAAGGAGTTTTTTGAACGCGAAAAGAGCATGGTAGCCAAACTACTTCAAAAAGGCATTGACAGGAAAGAGCTACAAAAGATAAATGTTGATGAATACGCCGGTTTTTTTGTACACGTTTTACGCTCACTTCGCCTTTATACCTTAAACCTGGAAGAGCTTTGGAAACAAGGCAATATTGATAAAGAGATCAAGAAAGAATATCTGTTCTTCACTAAAATATTTTTAAAAAGCATCGAAAAATTATGAACTCCACTGCAAAGATGAGTAAGTTAGTTTCTGCGCTGGCATTAGTGTTGCTGGTTCAAGCCGCTTATGCCGCCGACACACTCAAGTCGCACTTTATTACTATGGATAGCGCCATAGCAATGGGAATAAAACATAGCCATTCGTTAGCCATGGCCGAGGCCCAGGTTTCAGAATCGCAGGCTTCGCTTAATGAAGTTAAGGATATGGTAATGCCAAATGTGGATGCAGGGCTTGCTTATACACGCCTTAGTAATATACCTACTGAGTATATTAACTTTCCGGGCTTCCCTCCTATTCCATCTACTGCCTTGTTCCCGGTTATATTAAACAACTATGCCGCTACCATTTCGGCAAACGAAAGTGTATTTAATGGCTTTAAATGGAAGAATGGCGTATTAAGTCTTGACTATGCAGAAAAGGCCAGCGAGTATAACATGCAAAGCAAAAAGAGCGATGTATCAATAAACATTATTACAGCCTACCTTAACCTGTTTAAACTGCAAAAGGCAAAAGTGCTGATTGATGAAAGCCTTAATGAAATTAAAGCCCACGTTAACCAGGTAAGCGACTTTGCAAGCCACGGCCTTGCTACACAAAACGATGTGTTGCGCACCAAGTTGCAACAATCGAACATTGAGTTAACTGAAATTGATATTGAGAACCAGATTGAAACGGTTAGCTATAACCTGAATATTATGCTTGGCCTACCTGAAAACACACGTATACAAATAGACACTACAACCATCATGGCCGACAAAACCCTGCAACCAATGCCTGTTTACATGCAAAGGATAGCAGATAACCGTTATGACATAAAGGCTGTAGAAATGCAGGAAAAAGCTGAAGAAGCAGGCATTAAAGTCACTCAAAGCGATGTGTATCCTAAGTTAATGGTAGGTGCCGATTACAATTACCTGCGCCCTAACCCACGTATCATTCCGCCGTTAGACCAATTTCAACCATCATGGGATATTGGTATTAAGCTTACCTATAGCCTTACCGGCCTTTATGATAATAAGCACAAAATGCAAGAGAGCCGTGCTAAACTGACCGTAGCACAAGAAACGTATAGCCAACTTACTGAAGGCGCTAAGATGGAGATCAACCAGAACTATATGCAATACAAACAAGCTTTACAAAAGATTGATGTATCACAAAAGTCGCTCGACCAGGCTAACGAAAACTACCGCATGGAAAAATCGAGGTACGATAACCGCGTTGCCTTGCTTACCGATCTGCTTGATGCCAATAACTTCTTACTCAATGCCCAAATAAACCTAATATCGGCACGTGCCGATGCGCAAATTGCTTATTACAGCTTGCTGAAAGCAACAGGCGACCTTATTAATAACAGTACTACTTCAAAAAAATAACACATCACACATTATGACAAACGAAGAAACCACAGCAGCAAAACCAAAGAGAAAAATAGCTCCTTTTATTTTAGGCGCAGTATTTCTGGTAGCCATTGTAATTGGCGTTAAAGAATACCTTTACTACAGCACGGTAGAGAATACAGATGATGCACAGGTATCGAGCAATATCGATCCTGTTGTAACACGTATTACCGACTATGTAACCAGCATCAACTTTCAGGATAATATGCCTGTAACCAAAGGACAGGTATTGGTAACCTTAGATGATAAGGACCTGAAATTAAAAGAACAACAAGCTGAAGCTGATTTAGCTAACGTGTCATCAAATGTAGATGTAGCTAAGGCTAATGCTGAATCTATGGGGTCGACTGTTGCGACCGCAAAAGATGAAATTGAAGCAGCTCAAATTACCTTCACCAAGGATTCTCTTGACTTTGGCCGCTACAAGAGCCTTATAAAAGATGGTTCAATTACACAAGAACAATACGACAACTCGAAAGCGGCTATGGAAGGTGCTTCGAAACAAGTTGATATTGCACGCCGTAAATACGAATCGGCTGAAAAGCAATACCAGGTGGCACAAGCTAACTTAAGCTCATCGCAAACCAATGTTGCTATTAAGCAAAGCGCGGTTGATTATGCTAAGCTGCAACTATCATACGCTACTATTGTAGCACCAACCAGTGGTAAGGCATCAAAGCGTTCTATTGAAGTAGGCCAATTGGTTCAAGGCGGTTCTCCATTAATGGCTATTGTAGAAGATAGTATGTGGGTAGAAGCCAACTTTAAAGAAACCCAAATGAACGATATGAAGGTGGGGCAAACTGCGGACGTAGAAATTGACGCATTAGATGGCAGAAAAATAACAGGAACCATAAGCACCTTTGCCGGAGCGACCGGTACTATTTTCTCTTTACTTCCACCAGATAACGCAGCGGGTAACTTTGTAAAAGTAGTACAACGAGTACCGGTTAAAATAGTATTAGATACCAAAAGTGACCTATACAAACAACTCCGCCCTGGCCTTAGCGTTGAGGTGACTGTAAAGGTAAAAAACAAGTAGAAAGTTGTTAGTGTTTAGTAATTAGTTTGAGCCCCGCAATATTGCGGGGCTTTTTTTTTCCATTTCCTTCCGTCACAACGGAGGGCTGTAGTGAGGGTCGTTTATACCCCAACCCCCTAAAGGAGCTAAAGAACATTTTGTATATTTACATAAACACTACCACATAATGCATACAATACACAAGAAAAAACTCTTAATACTTCTATTAGGTATATTAACCCAGCAGTCTTTTGCCTGCTTAAACTATTTCTACGACCTTAATAAAAAAGGGAAATTGGTTATGGTTAATAATGGTTGGGAATATCCTTTCAACACCAATTTTAACCCAGAATTAAATTATAGCAAGTTAAAAAGAATAGAGGCTAAACTTAAAACCGAAAGGAACTATATGCTCCTTTCTGATTATTCTATTTGCCTAATGAAGTTAGGAAAACCTAAAGAAGCGCTAGCTCTGCTATGTGAAATATATAAACACTACCCAAATGACTATAAGATTGCGGCAAATATTGGCACGGCTTATGAATTAAACAATATGCCTGATAGCGCCTTAAAATATATTAAACGAGATATTGAATTGAACCCTAAAGATCACTTCAGTAGTGAATGGGTACACGTAAAAGTATTGGAAACAGAATTGGCCCTTAGAAAAGACCCGAACTATCTATACAAACATACAGTATTAGAATTAAGCGAGAAACAGAAAAATGACAGTGCCATATTTTATCAAGTCTTTTATCAGGTAGACGAAAGGTTTCCTTTCAGTCCATCACCAAATGAAATAATGGCAAGCCTTTTTATGGACCTTGCAGATATGATGGCAAACTTAAAAAGCATTGAATATGCAAGAGCTTATTATCATATTTCTAAGGACTACTTTGGTAACCAATCGCCAGAAACACCAAGGAAAATAAAACAAATGGATAGTCTTATTAAAAATTACTGGTCAGTTGAACCTAAGGAGTTTATTCCTGGAGAGCCAAGGGATAATCATAAGGTGCAAGGAGTAAATTATAAAAAGCTATTAGGCGATAATAACCAAGAACATTATATTGTTAATTGGAGCAAAATAAACACTAATGTGGCTACTCTTATATCTATGGTCGATTTTAGCATTAGTCCTGACAAAATAAAGAGACAGGACGAAAAGGATAAGGATATTCACTTAGTTCATGAAACCTATTAGTTTCTCGATGCCACTATACTCAATACTATTTCTAGTAGTTTTGTGGTATGAGCATAGCTGAAAGAGACAAGAAAGTAATTTGGCACCCGTTTACCCATTTAAAACAAGCCAAAGAACCTATACACATAGTTAAAGGCGAAGGCGTTTATTTGATAGACGATAAGGGCAACCGATATATAGATGCTTTCTCATCGTGGTGGGTGAACCTACACGGGCATGCCAACACATACATTGCCGATAAGATACATGAACAGGCTTTGCAACTGGAACAAGTTGCATTCTCGAACTTTACGCATACACCCGCAGTAACCCTTGCTGAACGATTATTAAAGCATCTGCCCGAAAGTCACACCAAAATATTCTATTCCGATAATGGCTCGACATCGGTAGAGGTTGCCATTAAAATGGCTTTACAGTACCACCGTAACAAAGGCAACAAAAAGACTAAGATAATTGCATTAGAAAATGGCTACCACGGCGATACATTCGGTGGTATGTCGGTAGCGGCACGTAACGTATTTACCGAGGCTTTTAATCCATTGCTATTTGATGTAATTCATATACCGGTTCCAACTAAAGGGAATGAAGACGATACACTAAGGCACTTAGAAAAAGCGTTGGATAGGGATGATATATGTGCATTCCTCTTCGAGCCATTGGTGCAGGGTGCCGGAGGCATGGCAATGTACGAGCCTGCCATGCTCGATATAATGATCGCCCTCTGCCAAAAGATGAACTGCTTGACTATTGCTGATGAGGTAATGACAGGCTTCGGGCGGACCGGCAAATTCTTTGCTATTAATCACGTAAGCCATAAGCCCGATATCATTTGTATGTCGAAGGGAATAACAGGTGGCTTTATGCCATTGGGTGCAACATCTTGCACACAGCAGATATACGATGCTTTTATATCCGATGATAAATCAAATACATTTTACCACGGTCATTCATACACTGCTAACCCACTCGCCTGCGCTGCTGCCAATGCCAGTCTCGATTTACTAGAGAAAGACGAAATGCATGCACAGGTGCAAATGATAAGCGGCTATTTTGCAGATATGAAAAAGGCTTTTGAAAAACATCCTAAGGTTATTGATTGCCGACATACCGGCGCTATACTGGCATTGGAACTAAAGACTGACGAAGCCACATCATACCTTAACCCACTTACAGAAAGGCTTACAGAGTTTTACTTAAAACACAATATTATAATACGTCCGCTTGGTAATGTGTTGTATTTCATTCCGCCGTATTGTATTAATAAGGCCGAGCTTATGCTATTACAAACAGTTACCGCCGACTTGCTTGCCAGCTTATGAAGAACTTCTTTCTTATACTTTGGAAATGGATAAAGCGCTTGGTGCTTGCCTTTTTTGCATTGAGCATTTTGTCCGTTATTGTTTATAGGTGGGTGCCAGTGCCGGTAACACCACTAATGCTTATAAGGTGCGTACAACAAAAGTTCGCCGGTGAACCAATGAAGCTCGATAAAAAATGGGTATCGTTCGATAACATATCTCCTAACCTGCCCTTTGCTGTTTTCTGTTCCGAAGACCAGGACTTTTTTAAGCACCATGGTTTTAACTTTAAGGCTATACAAGACGCTCTGAAACACGATGAGCATAGCAAGCGTATTGTAGGTGCCAGTACCATTAGCCAGCAGACTGCCAAGAACGTATTCTTATCCGTTAACCGTAGCTGGATACGCAAAGGCTTCGAGGCTTACTTTACTGTGCTTATAGAGTTCTTTTGGAGTAAGAAACGGATTATGGAAGTATACCTTAACGTTATTGAATTCGGCAAAGGCATTTATGGTGCAGAAGCCGCATCGGAGGCTTATTTTCATAAGCATGCCAAAGATTTGACTAAAGAAGAAGCGTCAACATTGGCTGCCATATTACCCGATCCTTTAAAGTGGTCGGCAGCGCACCCTGGGCCGTTTGTACAAAGCCGCCGCGATTGGATACTTGGCCAAATGGCTGACTATGGTGGTAAGCTTGATTTTGCAAACCCACCCGTGGTGAAGTAATCAGGCATTCGTTAATAAATGTTAAGAGAACATACTGAGGAGCAAGTTATTCTGGCCTAGCCCGTCTAATTTATTAAACCATAACTCCAACGTATGAAAACAACAAAATCAATTCTCGTTCTATTATCTGCTACTCTATTATTCACTGCATGTAAAAAACAAGAACCTACTCCACCAGCCGGTGTTGTTGGGCTTTCAAGTAATATTTACACAGTTACACCTGCAGCCTGGGGTTTATCGGGCCTTAATGGTCAAGAGGCCGCTTTTATTACGGACACCTGGCTTAACGATCCTATTAATGATGGCGTAGAAGTTTTTGTGAGCGGATACCCCGATGGAAAATGGATGGGAATGCCTGCTTCAAATCTTGTACAAACAGGAGACTATGTAGAGTACTTGTATTCAAACCAGCAGATAGAAATTGTATATGACGGCACACCATCTCCCGGCATAAACCTTTATATTAAAGTGGTAGTAATTCCACCTGCAATTATGAAGCAGCACCCTAACACCAATTGGAAAGATTATGATCAGGTAGAGGCCCTTATTGAAGCGCAAAAAGGAAGTTCGAACTAACAAGGCCTATATAGAAAAAGCCCCGCAATATTGCGGGGCTTTTCAATTACTATAAATGGAACTTATTTCTTAACAGAAGCTGTTTCCATCTTCTTCATATCTACGCCGCACATTGTGCATTTGCCAGGCTTAGCTTGGCTCATATAGCAATCTGGGCAATAGTAGTCGCCTACTTTTACATAAGTAACCTTGTCTTTAGGGCATTCGCCAGCTTTGGTAACAGTTGCGCCACATACAGGGCAACGGTAACTAACCGATGCTGTTGTAGTCTTTGTATCTTTTGCAGGAGCCTTGGTTGTGCTTTGTGCAAATGCAGCGAAACTAAACAGACTTAATGATAATGCGATTACAAGTTTTTTCATGATGTTGTTTTTGTTATTATTTCAAATTTACTAAAAGATAGAACGCAGATGACATGGATAGCTTATGATTTAATTATGAATTTTCTCATTCCAGAAAACCTCAAGAAACCCATATTGTTCTTTTCCTAATTATCTTCCAAGTGTTACCATCATTTTGTAAAATTAACATACAGCCTTCTCCATTTAAAGGGCCGTAAGTAATACCATAGTAAACCATTGCATTTTTATTATCGTTATAGAACAAACATTTGCCAAATTCTATTATCACATTCTTGCTTTTTGCCGCTTTTTCCGACCCCACAGGTTGTTTGAATATTAACTTGTCTTTCTCTATAAAAAAATTCTTTCTGTTAATATTATAGTAACTCCCAGCATCTTGTATTGTAAAAGCTTTATCCGAAGTATCAATTCCTGTATATGTGTATCGTGCGCCTCCCTTTGTAGAGTCCTCTATTGTCATTATATATTTCAAATAAATTTTCATCGAATCAAGTTTAGGCATCGATGAATCCAAATTATTAACTTCTCTATTAATTAAATAATTATACACAGAGTAGTCTCTATCTGTCAAAACGTTATTTTGACCCAATAAAAATGAGCCCGAAAAACAAAATGATATTATAAGAATCAACAAAGATTTTGACATTGGATATTATTTTACGACTTAGCAAACATCGCATCTAGTTTAGCGGTAAGGCCTTCTTCGTCAAGGTTTTTGGCAATAATGTTTCCATTCTCATCAACCAATACACTGAAAGGAATACCATCGAAACCATAAAGCTTCACCACCTTCGAGTCCCAGTATTGCAGATCGCTTACCTGTGTCCATGTTAAGCCGAATTTTTTAATAGCATCTGTCCACTTGTCCTTCTCTTTATCGAGCGATACGCTGAGGATAGTAAAATTCTTGCTCTTGAACTTATCATATACTCGTACAATGCCAGGTAACGACGCACGGCAAGGCGCACACCACGATGCCCAGAAATCTATAAGCACCACTTTGCCTTTAAAGCTCGATAGCGATACGCTCTTTCCTTCAGGGTCATTCATAGTAAAATCAGGTGCAGCAGAACCTACCATTACACGCTTTAGGTTAGCCACATCGCTATGGAACATAGCTACGTAAGGCGACTTTGGATACGCCTTATTCAAGGCATCATCCAATGCAAAGTAAGTAGCAGAGTTATCATCAAAAGGCAACATTTGTATATACGCCAAACAAGCAAACGATGTTGGGTGTTGCTTAACAAAATCAGTTACATAGTTCTTTTGGTTGGTAAGCATAGCGTCGTATGGCTTTTCGAACGCTTTGCTTAACGAGTCCATCTTAACGGTATCGCCACCCATGGTATTTACAAGGGCTTGGTATAGCTTCTTCAACGAATCCATTTTTATCTCCGTCCTTTTCATTACGGTATTCACATCAAGGAAAAGCTTTGAGTCTTCCGATCCGGTTACGGTATAGGTGTTACCTAAAAACTGAGAGTTACCGTCAACGGTTACATGCTCAGCAGAATCAAGTATCAATGTAGCATAGTCAGATTCGGTGATACGCAGGTTATAAAAACCCTTCATAATACCCTTAGTATGGAACGTATACTTGCCACCTTTCTCTATCTTGGTCGAATCGACATGGAAGGTACCTTGTGTGCTAAGCCTGTCAAGGTAAATGCTTATGCCCTCGCCACCACCGGTTAGGGTTCCGCTTAGTTCGAAGCCAGCTGATGAGCCGCCCATTTTGCAGGCCGATAATCCTACTATTGATGTTAATACTGCCAGTTGCTTTAGTTTCATTGTGTCCTTTTATGTTGTTTATCTACGAAATACTCTCGTTTTCAGATTTAATTTCAAACCGCAATTTACATATTTTTTGTTGCGTGATTAGGCACAATCCTTTACATCTATGTGTCAAGTCCTGTCATCATCTCTCTTCACCTCACGTGCCATGGCTTTTGTGCAATGGTAGTTCGCGTTAGGGATAGCAGTGAAAAGCCCACAGCGCAGCGAGGACTTGTAACGTATAGCCCGACCCGAGGCACTAGGGGAACGCCAAAATTAAATGGAAGAGATTCTTCGTTCCTCAGAATGACAAAAAATTGAGATTGCTTCGTACCTCGCAATGACGAACTCTACTTATCCAACGCGTCTTTAACAAGCTTACTGGCGAGCTTAGGATCAGCCTTACCCTTCGATAACTTCATAACCTCGCCCATAAATAAACCCAGCAGACTAGCCTTACCACCCTTATACTCAATAACCTTTTCAGGGTATTTGGCAATGGCTTCGGCAACAAACTGCTCTAACACGCTGCTATCACTCTCTTGTATCAGGTTATGTTCTTCAGCTATTTGTTGGGCAGTCTTACTTTGGTTCTTCACCATTTCGGGGAAAATACGCTGCGATGCCATGGTATAGCTTACCTTGCCCTGTTCTATCAATGCAATGATCTCGGCAATTTTAAAGGCCGGTAACGGAAACTCTTTTATAGTAACCGCATTCTCGTTCAGGTACGATTTAATATCGCCCATCATCCAGTTAGCAGCGGCTTTATAATTGGTAGTCTGTTGGGTGAGTTGCTCAAAGTATAATGCAAACTCTTTATTATCTACAATAACCGCAGCATCGTAATTGCTCAGGTTAAATGTGCCTGTATATTTCTCTAACAGTTCTTCAGGCAATGGTGGTAATGTTTGCCTTACCTCTTCAATATCTCTAGGAGTAACTATTACAGGCGGAAGATCTGGCTCCGGGAAATAGCGGTAATCATCAGCTGATTCTTTAGTACGCATTAAAAAGGTGGTACCCTTGGCAGCATCAAAGCTGCGGGTTTGCTGGGTTAATACCACTCCCTTTTCTACTTGTTCTATCTGGCGTTCTATTTCATGGCCAATAGCTGACTGCACATTACGTATCGAGTTCATGTTCTTCACCTCTATTTTGGTGCCAAACTTCTCAGCGCCTTTTAAGCGGACCGATACGTTAGCATCACAACGGAGACTACCCTCTTCCATATTCCCATCGCAAATTTCGAGGTAACGAACCAAGCGGCGTAATTCGGTAAGGTATTGGTAAGCCTCGTCGGCATTGGCAATAACAGGTTCGGTAACAATTTCTAATAAGGGTACGCCGGCACGGTTAAGGTCGATAAGGGTATCGTAAGCATCCTGGTCGTGTATGCTCTTACCGGTATCTTCCTCCATGTGTATGCGGGTAAGCTCAACCTTCTTTTTACCGTTAGGGGTGTTTATGGTAATGTAGCCACCGGTGCAAATAGGTGTTAAATGCTGTGTTATTTGATAGCCCTTAGGCAAATCGGCGTAGAAATAATTTTTACGGGCATATTGGTTTTCGCGGGTAATGTTGCACTTGCAGGCAATGCCCAGCTTAATGGCAAACTCAATAACCTTTTTGTTCACCATAGGCAATGTGCCGGGGTGCCCAAGGCTTATGGGGCTTACCTGTGTATTAGGCAATCCGCCATATTCGGTTGAATCGGCACAATAGGCCTTGCTTTTGGTAAGCAGCTGTATGTGCACCTCGAGCCCTATAATAGGCTCATACTTATCTATAATTGCTTTATCCATATGGAATGTAAAAATACGAGATAATTGTGAATAGTGAGTGGCGAATGGTGAATGCTTTTCAACCACTAAGAAACCTGTTTTACCGCAGAGGCGCAAAGACGCAAATTTATCTCCGCTGAAGGGGGGCAGTGGAGGATTTTTCACCACTAAGCACACAAAGAAAAGACACACCGGGATTCACTAAGACCTCACCCTGCCCTCTCCTTGCAAAAAGGAGAGGGTAAATACATGGGCGCTCTTTTACACCGAGTTTAAACCTGGGGCTATTAACATTACATTCAAACAGAGTGTTTACAATGAAAATTCCGCCCCCTCTAATTGATCAAGGAGAGGGGATAAAGGGGTGAGGTTTTGCCTTAAGAAATAACAATAAAATAACAATAGAATTAACAATGACCCACCTTTTGAAAGCCCCTGTTTACAATAGGTCTATTGTTAATAACAATGAAAAACAACCTGAATATCAATTAATTATGCAATTAATTGATTACCAATCAATTATGCGACTAGCTATTTAAAATCGGAATAATCAATCTTAAAAGGGCTAACTCCGTCAGGAACAAATTTTATAGAGCCTAAAACATTTGACTCAAAAGAATAGTAGTGTGTAATATCAACAAAACAAGATTTTATTGCAAAAACATGGCATTTATTAATCAATGGTGAAGGACATTCCTCAAAGAAAGTTTCGAAAAATCTTTCTTTAGTCATACCCACCTGAATATTATATGCTAATAAAAAACCATCATCATTAATACTACCTTTAACAATATAACTAACCTTTACTCCTTCTTCTATGGTATCGAAACACAAAATAACTTTATCCCTATCTAATGATACCATTTCATAATGATTCCCTTCACTTACTTTAGAAGAAACATTAAGCCCGCTTAGCACACTACTTCTTATTTCATGAGGGTTGTTTATTTCACCAAATGGGAAATAAACATAATCGGCACTAGCAACAATAGTTAGTGTATCATTCGATAGGCTAGCAACACAATTATCTCTAAAAAATGGTTGAGGCAGAACATTGTAATTCGTACCATCTATTTTCACAAACTGGGCAGAGTCATGTCCCCAGTTTTCGCCCAAAATATATTGAGCTGGTGCAGTAGTCAAGTAATATATTTCTCTGAATGGGCCATCGCCGGCATCAAAATACCAGGGGAACTCTTTGAGCAATATAGCGGCTTGCTTATTACCGCCAACTGCACCAAGTAAAAGTACGTCCAAGACGTCCAGCCCCGGTTCATCACTATAGCCAAGTTTTTTTTGGGATTTAAGTATACTATCTTTCAGCCATTTACAAACCTTTTTAATACTATCATTCTGCAATACACTTAGCCGTGGCGGGGTAAAACAATACCTGAAATCACTTTTGAAAATTGCTCCGTTCGGCTTTACTTTTAAAACCATATAACTTATAGGGTAAGCATCTAAGCCCGACATATCATCGTTATATAATTCGACCACCCTTTCTATTATAAGGCTATCACCACTGTCTTTCACTAAATACTCATCCCCGTCATCGGTTAACGATTGATAAGAAATAGCACTATCTCCCTTACAGTCGTTTATAACCAAGTTAATAATCACATTAGTATCTACAATATAGTCATCTTGTATCGCCTTCTCTCCACAAACAATAAGCCTATCCTTATAGTTAATTTTTTTGTTGCCTTCGCACTTACAAAGCCCTTTGGCCTGGCCAAAAGAGCCAAGCGATATAAAACAGAGAAGTAATATGATTCCAATGCTTTTCATTACTAATTTTTAATTGAACGTGGTTCGTGGTTAAACTTACCCGCAATTTACGGTATTTATTACAACAAACTGCTAACCATTCCGTTATATATCATCATGTATTAACCAATCTTTTATTATCAAATTCATTCGTAGCTTTACTCCACCATGAAACCACAAACCACACTACTAACTATTGCCACTGCATTTTTATGTGCTATTAGTATTACAACTCAAGCACAAAAAGACAGTACCAAAGCCTTCCTATTATCACACAACGATCAGTTGGTTATTGGTGTTTATGCCGGGCAAAACCTAACGTTCCCAAAATCGGCAAACGATTACCTTGGAATTTCAACCGCACAAAGTTACTCCTCAGCTATGACCGGTAATATCTTTCAGCTTAGTATTAAGTACAAATTACCTCAAAAGCTTTTTTTTAATACAGGCCTTACTTATCAAACACAAAACACTCAGGTAAGTAATTTTGGCGGGTATGATTACCCGTTGGTTAGCTCTTCCCCTGCACCAAGTAATACTTACAATAACGATTTATACGTTTATAAATTAAGTAGCAATTATATAGGTGTTCCTTTAGGTGTAGGTTATTTTTCCACCAACAAAAAACTTACTTACTATGCATCATTTTGCCTGGAGTTTTTTTACAACTACAAATACAACATACAAGTATATGATGACAGTAAAGGGTTTATAGTAGATGACGAAACATTTTATACCTATCGCCCACGCTTTGGCTGGACCTATGGCCTTTATGATAACAACTGGGCGCCATTGGGCGTATTCGGCATGTTAAGTTTTGGCCAAAGCTATATGATAATGCCTAAAATTGCAGTTTCGTATGAAGCTACCGCAAGATTTAGCAATCCATTAAATACTGCCCCTTTTGAATACCATACTGCGGCTTCGCTTTCATTAAACCTAGGACTTACCTATTCCATAGACTTAGACAATACAGGTTCTTTTTTATTACCGGGAAAAGAAAAAGATTCAAAAAAACATATGGCAGGATTTAAGCTCGCACCAAATTTTTTTGTTGTCACTCAACCAACAATTCAAAGTGGTTTAAGTTTCAGCTATGATTTCAGTGTTCAATTTAACCTAACAAACAGATTTGCCATAGAAACCGGTGTAGTTATTGATAATTACAGTAGTGCTTATGCATTATCAGCTACCAGTTTAGGAATACCCTTGATTGCAAAATATTATTTCCCTAAAGAAAATGGTCCGTCGTATTTTATTGGTGCGGGAGTTCATATGGATTGGCTTAATGATTTTGATTGGGCTTGGACGGGATATTGGGCAAAGTACGATATTGGCTGGATAAAGCCAATTGGAATTATTGAAAACGGTTGGGATTTTAAGCTTGGAAACAATTATGTTTTAACAACAGCCTTTGGTTTCGAAAACTGGATTAAACCTATTCTACTTTCAAATATTAATCTCAGCGGTACTTACGATCCATATTTTGTCCTTTTCGGCTCAATAGGTATGAGCTATAGCTTTTAATTACTCACCCTACCCTCTCTACAATAGAGAGGGTAATACGCAGGAGGTTCTTTTAATCCCGCAATCCTGCGGGACTACTAACATTATACTCCTCCGGAGTATTAATATAATTTTGTTCAATCCCTCTCCTTACTCAAGGAGAAGGCAGGGTGAGGTCGAGAAAGGAATAGATTCTTCGCTCTGCTCAAAAGGACAAAAAAATTAAAAGTGATATTCCTTATTCTTGCGGGTAAACTCTTCGTCGGTTAATACAGGGTTAACCGTTATATGGCGGAAAGTATATTCTTCAAACAAACCCTTCTCATCTTCAACTTTTATAAAAACAGGCAAGGTTGTAGTTTTATCTATATACAAAGTCATTTGCTTGGCATAGGTATTGGGTACCATAATTGTTTGGCCGGGAGTAACCGAAGTAAATGACGGTATTTTATTGTGTGCCATTATCATGTATTCGCTAAGGCCAAGTTTTTTGGCAATGGTAAGCACTGTTTCGTTAGGCAATACCTTATAGGGTACGTATTTAAAATCGGGCACTATAACCTGCAGGTTGTAACAGCTAATGCCTTTAAAGTTCACTTCGCCCATAAACAAAAAGTGCGATGCATATTCGTTACCGAAACTGTTCTTGGTATGCTTCAGCACATCTTCGAAATAACTGTAGCCTGTAGCAGCCACACTGTGGTGCTGGTCTTTGCGCATCAGCGACCCATCCGGGTCGAGCGACATAGTGGTATACGGAAACTGGGCTGGGTGCACGTAGGCCCTGTTCTTATTAAAATTATCTACCCAAAGCACTTCTGTACCGTCCGACATTTTAACATATATCTTACGTGGGGCTTGCTGTATCTTTACAAAGTTGCTATCGGTATGTAACTGGTCGGTAGCTAACCTTTCGCTATAGGTCATTTGGTAGGTGAGTGTTTTGGCATTATCAATGCTCTTAAACACGTCTTCGAGTACTATTTGCGGATCTATATACCGTGGCCCCGATGCGGGCATTGCAGCAAGTGCAATTGCGGCTAACACCGATAAACTTATTAATTGTAATCCTTTCTTCATACACCTGGCTTTATACTTGGTAATGACGTATGATTAATATCATTACCTTACTGAAGCAAAAATAAAGTGGTATATAACAATATACCAGCCTTATTAGGTAAAAGTAATGGGTTAAGCAGGTAAATTACAATGCTTTATCGGTGAACTGGGCTATTACCTTACCGATAAGGTAGCGTTCGCGAGGGCTGCTTTCAGTTCATCCAGGCGTTTTTGGTCAGCAGAGTTTATGCCACCCTCCCATTCTATAAGTTGTATGCCGCGTTCAACATACATCCGGTTATTAGGTATCTCTAAAGATATCTTTGACAACTTATCTAAAAAATCGCTTGTTTTCATTTTCTCTGTAGTCATCATAAGTATGGCTTTTTAAAATTCAAACTTGTAACCAATTCCTTTTAAGGTTGTTATTTTATCGTCGCCCAGTTTTTGGCGAAGCTTACGAATGTGCACATCTATTGTACGGTCGCCCACTACAACATCGCCACCCCATATTTTGTTCAGTATATCTTCGCGGGTAAAAACCTTGCCGGGTTTAGAGGTTAACAACGTAACCAGCTCAAACTCTTTCTTGGGCAACGTATATTCCTCGCCATTTACGGTAACACTAAAGCTTTCGTTATTTATTTTCACTCCTCCGCCTACATCTACAATGCCCTGGCGTACCTCAGCACGGCGGCCGCGCCTTAACATGGCATCAATACGGGTTATAAGCACACGCAGGTTTAGCGGCTTAGATATATAATCGTCAGCACCAGCCTCAAGGCCTGCTATTTGCGAATAGTCTTCGGTGCGTGCCGTTAAAAATATGATCATAGCATCCTTTGTTTCCGGTAATTGCCTCAGCTCCTTGCATGCTTCAATGCCATCCATCACAGGCATCATCACATCCAGTATAATTAAATCGGGCAACACCTCTTTGGCCACATCAATAGCCTGTTTACCATCTGATGCGGTGAATACAATGGCCCCGTGTTTTTTTAGATTGTACGACAGGAAGTCAAGTACATCGGGTTCGTCGTCTACTAGCAGTATTTTTGTCCCCTTCATCCAGTGTTTATTTACTCTTCTGGCACAAAGTTATCGCTTATAATGCACCCTTTTTTGACTTAACAAATACATAATATTACATTCTCATTCAATTAACAAATACTTAAAATGGTAATGAATATTTAACCCAATTGTGCTGAACGCCTTAACAATGGCTCCGTTTAAGGGCAGCTTATTTTTTAGGTATCTTTACAGGGCAAAAGCCCTTTATTAAATGAAATTTACCACTTACCTTTTACTCACTACTTTTACTTTACTGCTGGCCTGCAATACCCGACAAGCCGATACCAAAAAGCAAAGCACCTCAGTACCTAATGATTCTGTTAAAGGGTTGCCTCCATTAAACGCGGCTTTGTTCCCGGTTAAAAATATGACAAGCAGCAACCTGTTAAAAGTACTACCACGTGCCACATACGACTATTTAGATTCTGCTAATAAAACACCTTACACTATTTTAGATAGCGCACAGGTAATGAAATACATTCAACCCGTTTACCCCGATTATGCCGTTTGGTTTTTCGGGCAGGTAAAACTCATTTCGTGGCAAGATAAGATGGGCGACCTGCAACCCTTCATCGTCCGTATTGATGGACAAGATTACAATGGCCTTGTATATATAGTACTGAACAAATACAATATTCCGGTATCGAAATTTGAATTAACCGGAGGCCCTTATGATGTAATAACGGACAGCACTTACGTTATGCCTACTTACTTTCATTCAAAGATCAGGAATGGAGAGATAGACTCTTATAAATTATATATGTACTATTGGGTAGGCGATTCTATTCAAAGGCCATTTAATATTGATTCGATATGCAGTAAAAGCATGGTGCAACCTGACGGAAAAATAATAACCACACGTACCGACAGCGTGAGATACACGCGCATGAAATGCCCCCAATTTGTATTTATTGCCCAGGAACAAAACGAAACCGATTGAAAACTACGCCCAAATACATTTCGGCCTTTGCAATTGTGGGTATTATTTACCTGTCTGTTTATTACTGGCTTACCACTTTAACGGAAGATGAACCGAGCATTGGCGTTTTATTTTTGCTTTTGTTCGGAACATTAGCCGGGTTAATTGGTGGCGGCCTTTCAATACAACATGATGAAACAAAAGCATCATTAACATACCTGAGCATTTGCCTTTTTAATATCTTATTTATTATCATTTTGATTGGTGCAAACTTTAGCCCTCTTGCTTTAATATTCCTGCCTTCCGTTCTATTAGGCTTATTGATGCTTTTTCTTCACATAAAGGCATTGCGTGCAATTAATAATCAAAAACTATGAGGAGAGCCACCAAATACATTTTGGCCATTGCAATTGTTGGGCTGGTTTACCTATGCGCTTATAGCTATTGGAATAACCAACCATTTCACGATGATATAGGCCTTGACTTTTTATTTATTTACCTGGCAGGTGGCATTGCAGGTTTTATTGCTGCTTTGGCAGCAATTGTATTCGACTTTAAGAGATCTTCCTTGTTTTATTTAAGCGTTTGCTTGTTCAATCTCTCATTGGGCCATATATTTATTACAACTGGTTTTAGCGGAGTGTTCATTGCTTTTTTATTGCCTGTAATTATGGGCTTAACAATGCTCATCATGCATGTTAATGCATTGAAGCAGAAGCAATAAAAGTCACCTCTTACCACACGTAAATAATACAACATTTACGACAAGTAGTACAACAACTACCCGCACAAAAAACAAGACTTTTGTTATATAACTAATACAAAACATTTTGAGCTGGACGTGGTGGGGTTTTCTGAGTATTGCCTTAGTGGTAGTGGTTGTAGGAAAGGGACTACATATTTGGAGAAAGAAATAAATAAAAAAGCCCCGCATTTCTGCGAGGCTTTAATTCGTAATTCCTAATTTTTAATTCTTAATTGAATTAGATTCCCATTTTCTTCCTGATGTCAGCAGGTATAGCATTCTTATTTACCATAATGCTGGTTGTCTTGTATAAGTAAAAGGCCTGCGATACATAAAAATATCCTTTGCAATAGTTTGATGTTCCCCAACTGTTCTTTACTATGTAGTATTCCTGGCCCAATTGATCTTTAGCCAAACCGGTAATTTGCATACCATGGTCATCGGTTGTAGCAAGGTTATCGAAAGCTTCCTGGCGCATTTCCTGTGTAATTTTCTTTTGCGGTACAGGGTTCAAAAACACTGAATCCTTTTGTGCTGATGTCATGTTACCCATTTCAGCTTCCGGCTCAATAGCCAGGCTGTAGTTACGTGCAGAGAAACCTGACTCACTAACGTCCGATCCCCACTCTATAGTATAACCATTTGTAAGTGCGTTATCGGTTATCTTTTGCAGGTCTTCAATAGGCACATTATATGCTTCGCCATTTTCAAAGTTATCGGGCACTTCTAAAATAAACTTACTGTAAAAAGGGTGGTGGGTAAATGAAGTGATCTCAACATAATCGTCGGCATTAAGGCCTAATGACTTAGCAAACGATTGCGGTGTATAGGTCTTGCCCTGGTAAGTAAACTCAGTAGGTACCTTGCCCATATAACCATCTAATGCGCCCTGGTATGCAGCCATCCAGTTCGGATCGAGGTGGCCTTCCGGTAACTTAAGCATTGCATCAAGCATTGCGTGTAATACATTATCAAGCTCGGCAAGCTCAGGCTTTTCCATAGTAGCAGGCATGCCGCTATATGCACTTGCAGGCACTACACCATACATGCGCAATGCGTTAATTACATCATGCGGTTCGCCTCCATCACCAAAGTTGGTGTGGCCCTGGTAGCGCATATAATGTTCTGCCTTAAGCATATACATTTGGTGTATCACAAACATTTGCGATAAGTTGTATGTGCCTTTGCCCATACGCATCAATTCAGATTCTAAGAACGACTGGGTAGAATAACACCAGCATGTTCCCGAGTGAAATTGGTTCTTTACATCGGTAGCACCATTATCTTTTACAATGGTAAACTGGTATTTGCTACCTGCTTTATTGGTTGTAGGTATATCTGGTATGGTAGATACGTTACCTGCACCCGGCTTATCGGGACTTTGTGCAATAGCACCAGAGGCAATAAGAGCAAGGCCTACAAGGCTGTTCCAAATTTTCTGCTTCATGAAATTATTGATTTGTTGTTTGTATTTTGATGATTGGAACGCTGATGACACAGATTATTTATGATAGACACAGATAAATCATATTTAATCATAAGCAATCAGCGCTATCTGCGTTCTGTTTATGTGTTCTATCTATAACGAAATGAATAACGAGCTCACACTCTTTTTCTTTTTACCCATTAAGCCACGTGCTGTTTCTGCAATATCATCCGGGCTATAGCCACATTCTTTATACAACTCCATTTGGGTACCATGTTCAATAACTTTATCGGGTATGCCAAGCCTTACAACTTTTGCGTTGTAGTTATTATCGGCCATAAACTCAAGCACCGCGCTACCCATACCACCCATCAGGCAACCATCTTCAACGGTTATTACCTTATCAAAGCGGGTAAATACTTCGTGTAGCATTTGTGTATCAATAGGCTTAACAAAACGCAAATCGTAATGGGCCGCATCAATACCTTCGTCTGCCAATGCTTTGCAGGCGGTAACCGCAAAATTACCCGGATGGCCAATGGTTAAAATGGCAACATCCTTACCGTCTTTTATTTTACGGCCCTTACCTATTTCAATTTCTTTGAACGGTTGTTGCCAGTCTACAATAACACCATTACCACGAGGGTAACGGATTGATATAGGGCTGGTAACCGTCTCTAGCTGGGCTGTGTACATTAAGTTCCTAAGTTCTACCTCATCCATAGGTGCCGAAACAATTAAGTTAGGCACGCAACGGAAGAAAGCCAGATCATAATTACCATGGTGTGTGGCTCCATCAGAACCTGCAAAACCACCACGATCGAGGCAGAAAACAACTTTAATATTCTGTATGGCCACATCATGTATCACCTGGTCGTAGGCGCGTTGCATAAATGTGGAGTAGATGTTGCAATACGGTACTAAGCCCTGTGTTGCCAAACCTGCCGAAAAGGTAACCGCATGCTGTTCAGCAATACCTACGTCGAAAGCGCGGTCGGGCATAGCTTTCATCATTATATTTAGTGAGCAACCCGTAGGCATAGCCGGGGTAATACCCATTATCTTCGAATTCTTTTCAGCCAGCTCTACTAAGGTGTGTCCAAATACATCCTGGTACTTAGGAGGCTGCGGGCCTTTGTTCTCACCCTTTATAACCTCACCGGTATCTTTATTAAACGTACCTGGAGCATGCCAGAAGGTTTGGTTCCCTTCTTCAGAAAACTTAAAGCCTTTACCTTTCATGGTAAGGGCATGCAATATTTTAGGGCCCGGTATATTTTTAAGTTCTTTTAAAACGTGTGTAAGGCGGGTAACATCGTGGCCGTCAACAGGGCCGAAGTAACGGAAGTTCAACGATTCGAACAGGTTACTTTGCTTGAGCAACGACGTTTTAACCGCGTTCTCAATCTTCGATGCTATATCTTGTGCATTAGGGCCAAACTTGCTTATTTTACCTAACAGCTTCCAAACCTCATCCTTCATTTTATTGTAACCCGGAGAGATGGTCATATCGGTAAGGTAAGCCCGTAAAGCACCCACGTTAGGGTCGATAGACATGCAGTTGTCATTCAGCACCACCAATATGTTCGATTTCGATATACCTGCATTGTTCAAGCCTTCAAAAGCAAGGCCCGCGGTCATGGCTCCGTCGCCAATAACTGCAATGTGCTGGCGGTCGTTCTCGCCTTTGTAGTGCGATGCCGTTGCCATACCCAATGCTGCCGATATAGATGTAGATGTATGCCCAACCCCAAAGGTATCGTACTCACTTTCCTTACGGTTAGGGAACCCGCTAATACCTTTATAAAGACGGTTGGTATGAAAAATATCGCGGCGGCCTGTAAGTATCTTATGTCCATAAGCCTGGTGCCCTGTATCCCACACCAGTTGATCGTATGGGGTATTAAATATATAGTGAAGCGCTACAGTAAGCTCAACCACGCCAAGGCTGCCACCAAAGTGTCCACCCTTTTCCGATACCAGGTCAATAATGAACTGCCTGAGTTCATCACACACCTGTTTAAGCTCTGATTCTTTTAGTTTCCTAAGGTCGGCCGGAAAATTTATTGTGCTTAAGAGATTCTGCGCTTTATCCATCAAAAATTAGCTGTACGTTACCGGAACTTTAATAAGCTTGCAAATGTAGCTAAAACCGTCCATTAAACAAAGGGCAAAATGCACCATATTCTATATTAATTACTGTAAACCAATAGCATACATAACTCAACCCTAACATTGGCATGGATAACGAGGCTATAATGCGTAATATTGCCTTACTTACAAACAAAATACAGGTTGACCGAGCAACTTAATTCCCCCATTATGAGCTTTTTAAAACATCTTTTTGAACCTAAAAAAATAAAAACAGGTATTATTTTTATTGTAGAAGATAATACCATGTATGCAAAAACATTAGCTGCCTTTATAAAGCAGTCCTTTCCTCAAATTAAGGAAGTACGATTGTTCCCCGTTGGCGAAACCTGTGTTACCGAACTTGATACCCATCCCGACCTTATTATAATAGACTATTTTTTAGATACCCGTTATACCGATGCTGAAAACGGTTTGGAAATAGCAAAGCAAATTCGTGTAAAGCATCCTGAGATAAACATCCTTATTTTAAGTTCGCAAAACGATATGAAAATAGCGCTTGAAACAATTACAACCTACAAATGCAGTTATATACAAAAAGACGAAAAAGCATTTGAGCGCGTTAAGGAAGTAATAAATGAGGTGATATAGAGCAAGACCACTTCAATTATAATGCCATAAAATAAAAAAGGTAAAGGCAGTTGCTCTAAATCTGCGAATCTGTGGCAACTCATTTTGTTAGAATGCTTAATATTGCCGCTACATATGAAAAAGCTTCTTCTATCCATTTTCTTACTGGCATTATGCTTTACAACATTTGCACAAGAAGAAACCTTCTCGACAAAAAACAAAAAAGCAATTAAGAGCTTTACCGAAGGCCGCACTGCCTACCAAAACCATAAATACGAAGATGCAGTAAAACTGGCACAGACTGCCATTAAGCAAGATACCTTGTTTGTGGAAGCTTATGCATTACTCGGTTTTATTTATGCCGACATACAACACAACGACGAAGCTATTTCAGAATTTAAGAAGGCTGTATCAATTAACCCCTCAGCATTCCCAACTCTTTTTTATACTATTGGTAATTTAGATGTAACGCAAGGCCAATATGCCGATGGATTGATATACTTACAAAAATTCACATCGACCGGTGCAGGTAATATTGAAATGAAATCGGCGGCCAAAACATTAACTGCCGATTGTATATTCGGTGCTCAGGCTATAAAACATCCTGTACCTTTTTCGCCACAGAATTTGGGAGCCGGTGTTAATACAAAAATGAATGAATACTTCCCAACCATTACTGCCGATGGACAAACACTTTTGTTTACGCGAGAATTAAGAGACTCTATCTTTCCTGATGGTAATGAAGATTTTTACATCAGCAATAAAGATAACATGGGCAAATGGGGACAAGCCTACAACCTGGGGCGTCCGCTAAATACAGAACTGAATGAAGGCGCTCCTACCCTTTCGGCGAATGGTCGCTTATTGATTTTTGCAGGCTGCGACAGGCCCGATAGTTATGGTAGTTGCGATCTGTACTTTTCTATTCGCCATGGCGATCAATGGACGCAAGCACGTAATTTAGGTGCACCTATAAATTCCCGTTACTGGGAATCGCAACCCTGTCTATCGGCCGATGGACGTGCGCTTTATTTTGTGCGTGGCCGTGTAGCGGGTGATGGCATAAAGGACCAGGACATATATGTTACCGAACTTTCTGACTCGGGCACATGGAGCTTTCCTCATAAACTGAGTGATAGCATTAACACACCCGGTCGTGAAGAATGCCCATACATTGCTGCCGACAATCAAACGCTCTACTTCTGTTCTGACGGATGGCCGGGCATGGGTGGTACCGACATATTTGTATCGCGCCGCAAACCTGACGGAACATGGGGAACACCTAAGAACCTTGGCTACCCTATTAATAGCCCCGGCAACGAAACGGGTATTATTGTTAACCCCAACGGACAGCTGGCCTATTTTGCATCTGACCGCAAAGGTGGTTATGGCGGCTTAGATCTTTACGAGTTTAACCTCTATGATTCTGCAAGGCCTACGCCTATTACCTATATGAAAGGTAAAGTGTATGATGCAAAAACCAATCAGCCGCTATCGGCCAGCTTTAGTTTAATTGACCTGAACAGCAAAGCCACCGTTATGCAATCAACATCGATGAAAAGCGATGGAACATTTTTAGTATGTATACCGCTGCATAAAAACTATGCGCTGAATGTTGCCAAAAAGGGCTACCTGTTTTACTCAGAGAATTTCGAATTGAAAGATTCAAATGCTACACGCGTGCACCCTTACACAGTTAACATACCATTGCAACCTATTGATACCGGCGCCACCATTGTATTAAAGAACGTATTTTTCCCGACCAACCAATTCGACCTGAAGCCGGAATCGCAAGTAGAATTAGATAAGCTAGTTGCCTTTTTGCAATTTAACCCGACCGTTAAAATTGAACTAAGCGGACATACCGATAACGTAGGCAGCCCACAAAGCAATATCATCCTATCGAAGAACCGTGCCAAATCGGTTTATGATTATTTAGTAGCGCACAACATTGCAGCCGACAGGCTCACCTACAAAGGTTATGGCCAAACCCGCCCTATTGCCAGCAACGACAATGAAGCAGGCCGAGCACAAAACCGTAGAACAGAGATGAAGATTGTGGCGAAATAAAGTTTGCGGTCTGCGAAACATTTCTTTCGTTTCACCGTTCAATCACTCAAAACCACTATTTACTAAGTGGCTCTTTTTTTATCATTAGTATTTTACTTACTTTATATTATTAAACCACCTAGCATGAAAAAAATCAACCACTTAGCCACATTAATGTTTTTTTTATCATTTACAATCGGGGGGTTCGCGCAAATTCCATTGCAAAAAACCCACCACGCTCTTAAAACATTTAAACAAGGCAAAAGAATTCTTCCTAAAAAGAGCTTGGGTACTAATACAAGCATAATATTAAACTACGATTCTGCTGACGCAATTAATTGGCAGAATTTAGGTACTGTATATTATAGTAATCAAGGGCAACTTACAAATATTCACTACAGTTACCCAACTGATACCTCAACTAATAATTATTATATTATAAACTATGTAACTGTAGCATTTGATTCCTTGGTAGACCCTTACAACAACCTTTCAACGTATACGGCAGATAGTATTTATGTTGATACTATTATAATTCCTATTGTGCATGTTAACCATAGCGGAGTAAATGACACGTTGGATGTGCAACTTTGTTCGGTAGATGCTAATGGGTATCCAACCTCTAACCTATTGAAAGATTTTAAGGTTATTGGCACAAAAATAAGTACCACTAATACTAACAGCGCTATTGGAACTGTTCTTATTCCAATGAATTATCATATTACAAACTCATCAAAATTTTGCATTACTGCAACTTATAGCGGTTCCAAAATAGATAGCTGTTGGTTTACATACGGATTTGGAGGTTTTACCGGAAATTGTCAGGGCGGCACTTATATACTTGCAGATTCAACAAATTATTCTACTGTAAAAAAGTCTAGTGGCACCGGCGAATACACGGCTAATAGTTTTGTCTATTGGGGTAATGCTGATTCGGCAGATAAAAAACCTTGGGGTTATCTGCCTGATAACACTGGCTATAATATCTATATACCTTGTAATAACGACACAGTTTTTAGTCCTGGTGATTCTCATTCTTATATTGAAAACATTAATATATATGCCCAGGTTTCTTTTGTACCAACCTCATCTGTTGTTTATACATCAATAAGTGGTGTTACATATTTAGACCAAAACAAAAATTGCACCTATGATACGACAGACTCATCAGTACCCTATGTTGGATTAGAAGCGGTTGACAGCCTTAATAAAGTTGTCGCTGAATGCATTTCAGATTTTTATGGTAACTACACCTTACAAGGCTTACGTCTAGGGTATACCTATAAAATTAAATTCGATACAAATTCAGGGTTCTTATATAATATAACATGCCCATCAGTAGGATATAGCACGTTAACTGCGCCTACCACCAATGCTAACATAGCTGTTAAATGCCCATCAGGATTCGATTTAACAGGGCAAGTTGGTGCTTGTATTGACACGCCTGCTTTTGGGCAAGTATCTATTTGGGCTTGTGTATATAACAATGGTTGCATATCTGTTAATGGAACTATGAAATTGGTAATTGATACCTCTATTCATATTCCTATAAACGATACAGCAGTTTTTGCTGATACCCTGCCTTTTGTCCATGGTGATACCCTTATGTGGAATTATGCTAATCTTGGACCTTATCAATCAACATATTCATGTATTCAGGTGAATGGAACTATTGACAACCTGCCCAATAACGATAGTGTAAGAATTCAGTTTATAGCAACACCTGTAGCAGGCGATTCAGTACCAAGCAATAACATACAAACTATTTGGGCACACGTTTTCCCAGGCAACTGTATTGGTCTGCCGTACGACCCGAATGGCAAAACAGTTTCGCCTAGTGGTATTGTTCAGCCAACACAACGACTAACTTATACCATTCACTTTCAAAACACAGGAACAGCATCTGCTAAAAATGTAGTGGTAGTTGATACCTTAAGCGCTAATCTCGACCCTACTACTCTCGATATAATATCCAGCAGCAGCCCTATGTTGGTAGAAATAAGCAAAGGCAATATTGTATCATTCATTTTCAACAACATTAATCTAGTAGATACCGGTACCAGTAAATCAGCTAGTATTGGTAATGTTATATATAGTATAAAGCCGATTAGTAACGTAGCACCAGGTGCAACTATACAAAATACAGCAGGCATCTACTTCGATGCCAACGCAGCTGTAATTACCAATACTGCCACAAGTATAATAACCACTACCCCGGCAGGAATTCACCCCCTTACTCCGCCAATACATTTAACGTGCTTCCCTAATCCGTTTGCCACATCAACAAGCGTGGTATTTAATACCGATGGGCAACATTATTTAGAAGTATATGACGCAGTAGGCAGAAAAATGAGAAGCATGCAATGCACAGGCAAGCAATATGAATTGCAACGAGGTAATTTGGCAGCAGGTGTTTACTTTATAAAGGCGTATAATACCAATGGTGGTTATATGGCTACCAATAAAATTGTGGTGGAGTAGTAATTCAACTTATTATCAATTATAAGCCTTTGCATTCCACGCACCATTTTATTACATTTGGTTTTATAAACTCATAAACCCAAACGAACATGATATTACAACAACTCAACTACTTACATGTAATTGTTGCTGCTATCGCCTACTTTGCTGTTGGCTCGGTATGGTTCACACCTATTGGCTTTGGCAAACCCTGGATGGAAGGCTACGGCATATCAATGCCTACCGACCCTGAAATTCAGAAAAAAGTTAGAAAAGAAATGCCGAAATATATGGGCATTACTCTATTACTTTGTTTTGTTGGTACCGTTGCTCTTGCTTGCCTGCAAGGGGTAATAGGCATCAATAGCTTGATGAGCGGAGTAAAACTGGGTATAGCGGCCGGTTCATTTGTAGGTATAGCATTTGCCATGAGCCATATGTACACCCGCAAATCATTCAAACTAACTCTTATTGATTCCGGCTACCATGTTGTGGGTTTAACAATTGCATCTATCATCCTTTCAGTTTGGCACTAAACCAAATTCATATTCTTTAAAATAGAAAGCCACTTCGCTATGAGGTGGCTTTCATTTTTTAGCCCATTACTCTTGGGTTGATGCAAAGTTCCTTACTTTTGGAGGAACAAATGCTGATCATGTACTCGAGCCCATCTATAAGAACTGTGAATGTAACACGCTACCTCCAGCCTTTTCGCGAAGGTGGTTCGTTGCCTGCATTGGCAGAAGCTGACGATGACCTTAAATACGTATTAAAATTCAGGGGTGCAGGACATGGCGTAAAAGCATTGGTTGCAGAACTGCTTGGCGGAGAAATTGCACGTGCGCTTGGGCTTAAAATACCTGAATTGGTTTTCGCGAATTTAGATGAAGCCTTTGGCAGAACAGAAGCCGATGAAGAAATTCAGGATCTGTTGCAAGGTAGCAGGGGCTTGAACCTTGGGCTACATTTTTTATCAGGCGCCATTACCTTCGACCCGGTTGTTACTAAAGTTGATGCAAAGCTTGCCTCGCAAATTGTTTGGCTTGATGCGTTCATCATAAACATCGACCGCACCTTTAAGAATACCAATATGCTTATGTGGAACAAAGAACTGTGGCTCATAGACCACGGTGCTTGTTTATACTTCCATCATTCGTGGACCACATGGGAGACTCATGCAAAGAGCCCGTTTGCACTTATAAAAGACCATGTGTTGTTACCCCAGGCAAGTATGCTTGAAGAAACCAACACTGAGTTTAAACAACTGTTGACTGAAGAAAAACTCCGCAATATTGTAGCGCTGATACCCGATGACTGGCTGCAATGGAACAATATGAAAGAAACACCTGAAGCTATCAGGGAAGTGTACTTGAAGTTTTTACTTATACGCTTAAGCTATTCTGAAACCTTTACAAAAGAAGCACAAAATGCAAGAGAAATACTTATATGAGTATTCGGTAATTCGCGTTTTACCTTTTGTAGAACGGGAAGAGTTCATTAACGTGGGCATTATTCTTTTTTGTAAAAAAGAAAACTTCATTCGCGTTCACTTTACCATTAACGAAGAGAAACTGCGCTCTTTCTCTAAAGACCTCGATGTTGATCAGATCAAATTGAACTTAGAATCTTTCGACAAAATAGCAATGGGCGTTAAAGATTGTGGACCTATCGCATTACTAGATGTGCCGGAGCGCTTCAGGTGGTTAACTGCTGTAAGAAGTTCAGTTATTCAAACATCTCGCCCGCACCCGGGCCTGTGCAATGATCTGGAACAAACAGCAAAACGTTTGTTCGAAGAATTGGTTGCTTAAATTTTAATTGATTCAGCTTTATTGGCTTCGTTCTTTTTCAAGAACTCTTTGGTGTAGCGATAGCCTACATCCATTATCTCTGCTACTTTGCGTATATCAAACAGACTGTAGTTAGCCAACTCTGGTGGTTCAATATACATGTGGCAACCTTCTGCAGAGGCATCAACCGTTTTGCGGAACGAAAGATGCACAGCACGGTCAATAATTTCCATCATGGTCTCTTTACGCGGGTCGAGCAACTTAACCGGGTTAAGGTACACGCAAACCATGTCTTTTCTTCTGTCGGCAAAGGGCTCAAAAGGCAAGTTGTTCGATACTCCGCCATCTACATAAGGCACACCATTAATAAACGTTGGCGGAAACATAGCCGGTATAGAACTAGCTGCTATAACAGGTTCTACCACATCGCCGGTGCTGAATATAGCCTGCTTGCCCGTTTCAAAATTACTTGCCGTTACGTATAAAGGTATCTTCAATTCTTCGAAAGTGGTGTGGCGTAAGTTGCTGCGGATAAAAACCTGTATACGCTTCATGGACATAAAACCGAGGTTAAATCCGTTCCATGCAAATAACGAAATACCCATATTCTTAATGAATATATCTTTTATTTCATCTGGCGTATAACCCTGTGCCAAAAAGGCACCTGCAATAGCACCGGCACTGGTACCCGATATTTCACTCGGGTATATACCATGCTCCTGCAATGCTTTTACCACACCTAAGTGCGCAAAACCACGGCATCCACCACCCGATAATACAAAAGGCCTTTTAATAATTTCCATGTTCCTCTAATCAAGTACAAAAGTACAGCAAAGAAAAATATGAAAGGTGGTATAAGTAAATTTTATTCTTCATGTTTCACCCCAAACCCCTAAAGGGGCTTTAGAACAAAACGTGCATTTCAAAGCCCCTTTAGGGGTTTGGGGTCTGACTTATTTCAACACCGGCAATACCACCTTCGATGCGTTTACCTGGTTATGATAAATACTAATAGTTGACTTTATAAAGTCCTTGGTTTGGCTTGTATATGGATTAATGAATTGTTGCGGGTTCCTATCTGCCAATGGGAACCAGGTGCTTTGTATTTGTATCATAATGCGGTGCCCCGGTAAAAAGGTATGTGCCACATCGGGTAGTTCGTATTTAACCTCACTTATTTTGCCGGGTGTAAATGGTTCAGGCTTTTCGAAACTATTACGGTAGCGGCCACGCATAATTTCAGCCCTTACCAGCATTTGGTAACCACCCATAGGGTAATCTACCTTAGCTGAATCGGGGTATTTAAAATTATCGGGGAATACATCAATAACCTTTACCACAAAATCGGCATCGGTGGTAGTTATAGAAGTAAGCAGGTCGGCAATAATAGGACCGGTAAGGGTTATTTTTTGTTGCAGTGTATCAGTTTCATAGGTCAGCACATCCGTCCTGCGAGATGCAAAACGCTGGTCGTCGCACATATAAGCAACGGTGCGATCGCGGTGTACATCCTGTGTGTATGGCACAGGTTTCATTGGGTCACTTATATAGCTATCAGTACTTTCATCGGTAGTCGGTTTATCAAATGAAAGCTTTCCGTTAGCATGGAAATACAAATTGGTTGGAGCAACATTCTTCGGTGGCCATTCAGCAAATAAATTCCATTGATCTTCGCCAGTAACAAATATGGTAGCATCGGCTTGTTTCGATACGTCGCCTTCGCCTTTTAAGTAATAATTAAAAAAAGGTAATTCAATGTTCTTCATGTAAAAGTCAGCAGTACGCGAACCAAACCAAACATTACCCAATCGCTCACCCCTGCTTCTCGCCCATCCACCATGGAACCAAGGACCCTCCACCAGTTTGCAACTGGTAGCAGGCGATTGTTTCTTTATGGCCTGATACGTTCCGAATGTTCCATACAGGTCTTCCGCATCGAACAAGCCACCCGTAACCATAATGGCAGGCTTTAGATTCTCTAATACCCTTCGTGGGTCACGTGCTTTCCACCAATCATCGTAATCGGGGTGATTCACTAACTCTTTCCAAAAGCCAATAGAATCACCATGATATTTTTTGCTTATCTCGCTGTACGTTCCGAGTTTTAAATAAAGCTCGTAGTTATCATCGCCCGGTACTTCGGTAATATCGGTATCATGATCCATAAGGCCGGTGCGTGGTGCACCAAACGAAATATCAAAGTCAAATTCATCCATAATAAAAAACACGCCTTTGTGGTGTGTATCATCACCCATAAACCAATCGGTCACCGGTGCCTGCGGACTTACTGCTTTTAATGCAGGGTGGCCACTTAATGCAGCCATGGTAGAATAAAAACCAGGGTAGGATATTCCGAAGATGCCCACCTTGCCATTATTACCCGGCACGTTCTTAATAAGCCAATCTATAGCATCATAGGTATCGCTTGCTTCGTCAATATCTTTATTGGTCTTTTTATCTTTTATAAAAGGGCGTATATCTACAAAGGTTCCTTCGCTCATGTATTTACCGCGTACATCTTGCGTTACCATTATGTACCCCTCCTTTAAATACTGCATATAAGGTATGTGCCAAAACCGCTTGAACTTCTTTTCGCCATAAGGCTCACACGAATACGGTGTGCGCATCATCAGTATAGGATGTTTGTGCATCGTATCTTTAGGTATGTACATAGATGTGAACAGCTTCACCCCATCACGCATGGGTATGCTGCGTTCCATCTTGTAATAGTTGTTCATTACCCAAACCGAATCGGCATTTGTTTTTTGTGCCGATGCTATTGCAGGCACTGCAATACCTATAGCAAGCGCTATGTATGATGCGAAAAGATATCTCCTCATAAACCGAAAGGCAATACTAGAATTTTGCGCGCTTTACTTTAATGTCGCCATACTTTTTAATAGCCAACTGAACAGCAGCGTACGCATCTACAATACCACCACTGATGCAAAGGTCGCTGTAGGTAACCATCTTATCGTAACCCGGCATTGCCACCTGAAACGTAGGTTTGGTAACCGATTCCATCAACAATTCTTTAACTTGCTTTGCAGTAAGTGTTGGGAAATATTCGCGAATGATAGCTGCTACACCGGCAACACAAGGTGATGCCATACTTGTACCGTTAAAATAAGCATAAGCGGTATCAGGTATAGTGCTGTAAATTTTAACACCCGGCGCAAACAAGTCTACACTGTGCTTACCATAGTTACTGAACGAACCCGGTTTACCTTTAACATCAGATGCACCTACCTCGATCCAGTTGCTTGCTTCAGCTTTTCCTCCAAGGTAAATACGGGTCGGGAAATTATCTACAGAATCATTATTGCTGTGGTCGTTACCTGCTGCATGTACCAATAACACATCGTGTGCTTCGGCATACTTTACAGCCTCATCAACTGCTTTCTTGTTATATGTAAAGCCTTTACCAAAACTCATATTAATTACGCGTGCGCCGTTATCTACCGCATAGCGTATACCATTAGCTACGTCCTTATCACGCTCATCGCCATCGGGCACAGTACGCACTACCATTATCTGCACGTTATCTGCAATACCTTCCTGTGCATCTGGCTTACCGCTGCGTACAGCAGCAATAATACCGCTAACGTGTGTACCATGCTCAGCTGCAGGGCCTGCCACATCGTTGTTACCATAGTAACGCTGACTTGCATCTTCGTAGTTGTCGCCAACTAAGTAGCGAGGATCCCAGTTAAGGTTAAGTTGGTAGTTTACAACTGCACTCAACTGTGCTAAACCCGGACCCAACAATTTCATAATACTATCGGCCGAAGCGTTAGGTATAAAATATGAGAAACGTTTAAAGTTACGTTGTAATCTTGCCTTAGCTCGTATAAAAGCGCTATCGGTTGGATGGTAGATAGAATCCATAAGTGCACGATTGAAATCGGTAACACCCATTGCTTTCTTTACCAATGCAATAGTATCGAATACTCCTTTCAGGTTATTGTATTGAGCCAATGATGTTTTTAATTTCTTCTCATAAGCCGTTTTAACTCGCAGGTAAACATGGTACTGAGCAGTATCGGCAGGAGCTACTTTGCCTGCATCTACATTATTGAATTTCTTGCCCAGGTCGCGGTACATGCGGGTCATTTCTAAAGCCTCTTTATTTACATCGCTATCCTTACCGCCAATAAAATCCCAGCCATGCACATCATCTACATAGCCATTCTTATCATCATCCATTTTGTTACCGGCAACCTCCCTGGTGTTTGTCCACACCACAGGGTTAAGGGCAGGATGCTTAAAATAAACACCACCATCTTCAACACATACTATAACAGGTATCGATTTGCGGCCTTTCTCTTTCAAAAATTCAAGCGCAGCATCCGATCCGGTGCCATAAACGCTGTCCTTTTCAATGCTTTTGTTTTGCCAGTTCTTAGCCGGGTTCGCGCCCATAAAACCCTGAGCCGATATATTAGTAGTTACTGAACCAAAAGCTAAAAGCAGTGAGCCAACGAGTAAATGTTTCTTCATGATTGTTTATTTATACCTGCATAGTTACTATAATTTACCGAATAGGCACTATGCGAATACGTTCATTTTGCATAGCCAAAGCCGTACTCAGCGTTGGTATAGCCGTGTATATTGCACCAATAAAGGGAGGGATTGAATATGTGAAAAATTGTTAAATTGCATTGACATTTAAATCGTTTTAGGAATGGGAAAGTGTTTTTTACTGTCATTATTTGCCTTAGTAGGTCTCTCATCACAGGCTCAAACAGATACCCTATTGCACGGTTATAACCCCAAAATATATCCATCTGTTATTTCAGCAGCAGAAGATATAGCCATGCCCTATTTAATAGATGAACATTACATAAACTACCCTAACGCAACAGTAAAAGATAGTACCATAACCTATTACAGTTTAAAATACCATGTACATAATTACTATCTGAATCCTACTACCGGTTATTATATTGCAAGCAGCTTATATAGCACATATGGTATAAATGTATTCAGTAAAATATGGCCTACGCAAATACCCAACATATTTTTTAAGTCTGCCGATACTTCGTTCTATTGCCAGTCTGACTGTGTGGGATATTTAACCCGTTTACTTTCCGCCACCGGAGATACAACAGCCACCGGTAATGCCTATACCAATATTATGAATACCATTCGGGGTGTAAACACTTCTCCGTTTGCGGCAAAAGGGTATGTAGCCACAGCCTATGAATTTGCTGCCGGCTTCCCTACCCTGCCAACCAAGGTTAGCAGCGGCTGGCAATATGTTTGTGGTAATGTAGAAGCCGATTCAATAGATAAATACAACCACGTTTTGCGCACCAGCATTAATACCTATAATGGTGTTCGCCAGGGTGGCTTTGCTTCATCACAAACGGGTGATGTGCTGGCATTCGGTTATTCAAAATCACAATCATCTAACGGACATGTGATGATATTTGAAAAATCTCCCCAATTATTAACCAATACTACAATCGCCGCATTCTTCCCAGCTAAATCATTAGCATCGGCCAAGGCATTATTAAAGAAACGACATATATATAGTGTAACTGTTTTCGATTGTTCGGGTAAGCAGGCACACTTTCAGGATAGCCGGACACTTACCAGCGGAATTGGCCATGGTACTTTATTGGTGTATACTGACACTATTGATGACGCTCCACTTGGTTTTGTATTCGATACCGCACAGGCCAATTACAACCCCATACATACCGATACATTAGGCTCGGCGGTTTATGCCATCTCTGTCGGTAGGTTTATTAATGGATCATTAACCGGTTTCTCCCCAATATTAAACTCGCCCTCAATTTTAGTTTACCCCAACCCGGGGAAAAATGAACTGAACATTACCCTTCCGGAAAATATAAAAGGCAGTATTGAGATCTATACCGCCGATGGAAAAATGATTGAAGAACGAACTACAATTTCTGCTCTTTTAAAACTAAATACCCAAACCTGGCCCAAGGGACTTTACATTATAAAGTATACCTGTAACGGATACAATTCGATTGTAAAGTGGATAAAGGAATAAAATTAACGTAAGTACTCTTTAAAATAAGTTACATTTTTGGCACCCCCAATACCAGTATTAAGATTGTCGTTCAATGTTCTTATAAGCTTATAATTAAATTGATTTCCTGATAGTTCAAGCCCACCCTGATAGAAACCAACCTCACCATCTGCATGCTCAATAGCATACATGTATTTCTCAAAATCCATCGAAAGCTGCAAAGCTTTAAAATCGATAATCCCAATGACATTTCCTTTAGAATCAAGCAAAGCTCCACCAGAATTCCCATTGTTTGAAGGTGCTTGCAAAAAGATATTATCCTCGCCTATTCCCGATACCGTACCATTATTACTCAACAATGGTAAATTAAGCGGATATCCTGAAAAATAAATTTCTTCCCCAGCATATATTTTACTGTCCTTACTTAAATTCAACCATCTTATTGGATGAATACTTTTTTTATCTAGTTTTAAAACCGCAAAATCATGTTCAAGAAAATTAACATCATTTTCGTTTTTACGGGTCAGTACCCAAGTTAATCCTATGGTATCATTATTATAAGTTACACATTTTATACTTTTAGAAGAAACCCATGACACATTCACCCCAGTAGCTGTTTTAGTTACTTTATATGAGCCAATCACATGAAAACATGTAACAATAGTCATATTATCATTTAAGAAAAAACCTGTTCCTTCTTCCATTAGTTTGTTATTCGTGTCATATACAAGAATCTTAACAGAAGCTTGCCTTGATAAGTTTATTATTGCTGTATCAGTCACAGCCATTTTCGAGTTAATACCATTTGCACTAGCAACATTACAAGAGAAATTAGTGATAGTTATTGCAAGTAGCAAAATCGATAATAAACATAAATTTATTTTCATAGTGGTTTTTTTTGATTAATTCAAGTTAGTTATATGGTAGCTTCAAAGTTACGTCTTAAATGTGAAGGGTTTATGAAGTCGTTTGTTCTATCCTAAAGTGGATAAGGTCCTAAAAGAGAACCTACTGACACCCTCCCGGTTCCAATAAAAAAGTGCTATAAAACGCAGCGTAAAAACATTATCACTGTCTGCATTGCAGGATCTCTCACGGCTACGGCGGTTCGAGATGACAGTGTCGCCATTTTTGGAGAGGGAGGGGGTGCGGGCTTCGCCCGCCCCCCCCCTCCCTCTGTTTTAATTATATAATGGCCTTTGTCATCTCGAACGAAGTGAGAGATCCTACAAACCTTGCTCCCTATTCCAATAAAAGCCTACATTCGCAAACTTTATTGTAAATCAATACATTACGAGTATTTAATTAAGGTATTGCATCAAACCCTGCAACCCCGTTTCCGTCCCAAATTTTATGTTAACCACTCATCCAAACCCGTTAAGTACTCATTACAACCTGTTAACTACTCATTGCAGCTGCTTCAATTGAAAGCACAGTGGTTACTTCGCACCGCATTAATTCATCTAAAAATCAACATGAAAGGCACAAAAATTACTTTATTCGCTCTATCGCTAATTGCTTTATTTACCACAAAAATTAAAGCCCAGGGAGTTGATTGCTCAAGAGCTACTAATGTTACTATTAAAACAACTTCGTACCGAGATTATTCATTCCCGCAAAACGTAAATGCGGTATGGTTCTCGTTTGTTGCAACCTCGCCGATGATGGATGTGGAGATAGCTACCCCAATTAATGCAGCCGATACCCCATTCGTACATATTGACTCTCTTATAGTTTATAGTGGCTCATGTGGTAAACTCAACATGGTACAATCGGCAGTAAAAACCAGCATAAATTTAACCGATACTTTACCCGATATTGAACTATCGAAACTGGCTACCGGCCAAACCTACTATATAAAGGCTGTCCGCTTTTTTACCTAAGGGCGATATATCTGCCCCTCATTTTGGTTTATATGAAGCAAACTACGGAGCCCGCACCGTACCAACTTGCGGCTTAAGCGCATGTGGACCTAACCTGGTTACCAACGGCGATTTTGAAACGGTACCTTCATGGGCATTGGCCGGCACCTACCAAGATAGTTCGGATGTTGCTTCAACCATAGCACCGGGAGCGCCAATAAATACCTACGCACTATCATCACCTAATATGAGGTTTTGGAAAAATTTTGGAGGAGTACCTCTTGCCGGTGTTAGTAACAATGGTGATTTCACAGATATATACATGATCACGCAAAGCATTGGAAGCAGTTATAGCTTTAACAATGCTGCCGAAAGCGGTTCGTGGTTCATGGCTATAGATTGCCCTTCAAATCATTGTTTAAAATGTAGCAGCACCAGCCCTAACTATTGGGGTACCGCTTTTAATACACCAAACTACACCTGCCTGGCATGGCAGCAAACCATACCTGTGTTACCGGGTGCAACCTATGTATTTAGTGCATGGATAGAAAATGCAGACATATTCAATAGCTACGGCGGAGCAGTAGTATCAATGCAAATAAACGGCGACACACCATTCTTCTCCGACTATATATGCGGGCCAAACTATCCGGGCTGGACACAAGTTTGTTACAACTGGACAGCCCCAGCGGGTGTTACACATGCTAAGATCCAGATCTTCGGACAAGGCGCTCCGGCAGAAGGTGGCCGCGATTTTTCGCTCGACAATATTTCGTTTAACATGGCGCAAATGCCTGCTATAACTGTTAACTCAGTTACATCGTGCCCCGGTGCAACCAATACACTAACGGTTAGCGCGGGTGTTAAGGGCGCTACTTATTTATGGAGCAACGGTTCAACAGCAAGCAGTATAAGTGTTAGCCCAACAGTAACTACTACTTATACCGTTATACAAACGGTTGGCAATTGCCAGCAAACTGCTTCCGGTACCATAACCATTGATGCACCCGTAATTGCCCTTTCAAGCACAGCAACCTGTGCAGGTTCGTGCAACGCTACTGCAACTGCAACAGTAACCGGCGGAACTGCACCGTACACTTACCTGTGGAATAACGGACAAACAACATCATCGGCCACCGGCTTATGCGCCGGCACCGACAGTGTTAAGGTAACTGATGCACATGGATGTTCTATTACCAAAACAGTATTGATACTTTCTCCATTATCGCCTAAAATTGACGTCACTTCTGCAACGGTTTGCAAGGGTGCAGCCGCAACATTAAGCATTGACTCGGTTATTACGGGTGCTACCTATTTGTGGAGCAACGGAGCAACTACAAGCAGTATAACAGTTAATCCTACTGTAACTACAACATATTCGGTTACTCAAACACTTGGCGGCTGTACAGCAACAGCCATTACTACAATAACCGTAGATGTTCCTGCAGTTACTCTTTCAGGTACACCAACCTGCAGTAATAGTTGCGTTGGCTCACTTACTGCCAGTGTAACAGGTGGTTCAACTCCTTATACATACCTGTGGACGGGCGGAGCAACCACATCATCTGCTACAGGCTTATGTGCAGGCTTATATTCTGTATTTGTTACCGATGCAAATGGATGCCAGGTAAAAGTGAACACTAAAGTGCTCCCTATTTCTGCACCTAAAATATCAGTAACATCTGCTACTATTTGCCAGGGCGCAAGCGCCACACTTACAGCAAGCGGTGGTTCAACAAGCTATGCGTGGAGCAATGGCGATTCAACTGCAACTGTTACAGTTAGCCCAACCACCACCACTTCATACACAGTTACAGGCAATAGTGGTTTATGTTCAAATACGGCTATAGCTACAGTTACTTTATATAACCGCCCTACTTATACTTATCAGGCCCACGGTACTTGCGCCGGTGAATGCAACGGATCTGTCACCTTTAATGTATCTGGCAGCACCTCGCCGTTTACCTATAGCTGGGCAACAAACGGGCAAACAAGCACATCGGCAAGCAGCACCAATTTATGCAAGGGTAACGATACCGTATTTATTACCGATACCCATGGCTGTAAACTAGATGTTCCTTTTTCTATACCGGCGCTTGCTACGCCTACGGTTACCGCTGCATCAGATACTATTTGCGCAGGCAGTAGCGCCACCATGTGCGCCGCTGGTGCAACCACCTATGTGTGGAACACGGGTGCAACTACTGCGTGTATAACAGTAACTCCACTTACAACTTCAACTTACAATGTTACAGCCACATTAGGTGCTTGTACCGCTACCGCTACAAGCACGGTTACAGTAGTACCGAACCCGGGTGTTGGTTTAAACACAGCACCTACTTGCAGCAATGCTTGTAACGGGTCTGCTTTTGCTACAGTAACCGGCGGCACTGCCCCTTATACCTACAGCTGGAGTACCGGTGCAACAACCTCAAATGTTTCCGGATTATGTCCTGGTTCGGTTGTAGTAACTGTTACCGATGCACACGGATGTAAAGCCATGCTGGGTTCTGCCCCTACATCTGTTGCTCCGCCAGTTATAAATGTAACATCTCCAACTATTTGCCCTGGCACAAGCGCTACTTTAACGGCTACAGGCGGTTCATCATATACCTGGAGCAACGGTTATACAACATCTTCAATAACAGTAAGCCCTACTACACCAACTACATACACAGTTACCAGTAGCACACAAATTTGTAAGAGTGTTGCAACGGCTACCGTTAGCTTATACAATCGCCCTACCTATACTTACACAACCCACGGCAGTTGCGCAGGTGAATGTAACGGAGGCGCTAACTTTATTGTATCGGGCAACACAGCGCCATTTACCTACAGTTGGGCTCCTAACGGGCAAACAAGCACAAGCCCGAATACAGCACACTTATGTGCAGGTACCGATACCTTAACCATTACCGATACACACGGATGTAAAACCGAAGTGGGTGTTCTTATTACAACTATTCCTTCGCCAACCGTTACAGCTACATCTGATACTATTTGTGCCGGCAAAAGTGCTGCCATTTGCGCCAACGGTGCAACTACATATGCCTGGAGCAACAATGCACAAACAGCTTGTACGAACGTAACGCCTGTCACCACATCTACATACCAGGTTACAGGTACAGTAGGCACATGTACTGCAACCGCTACAAGCACGGTTACCGTATTACCTGCGCCAACAATTTGTTTGCCAGATACTATTAAATTGTGTCCCAATACATGTGCTTCTTTAAATGCAGCAGGTGAAGCATGCAAAGCATCATCGGTTGGTTTAACATATAGCTGGGCTCCGGCAACAGGCTTATCGGGCAACATAAACTCATATGTTGTAACAGCTTGCCCTATTAAAAACACTACCTATACTGTTACTGCAACAAATACCGTTACGGGTTGCAGTAAAACGGGTACTGTTACTGTAATTATCTATCCCAGCCCTACTTATACCTATCTTACCAAACCTACTTGCGCAGGAACTTGTACAGGATCTGCGACGGTAACTATTGGTGGTTATGGTGCACCTTATACATACAGCTGGTCACCCGGCGGACAAACTGTTGCCAGTCCTACTAACTTATGTGCAGGTTACGATACACTAACCGTTACTGATGTATATGGCTGTACAATTAAAATTGAGCCGTATGTTAAAACGGCTCCTACTCCTACAGTTACAGCAACCTCAGATACTATTTGCGCAGGCAACAATGCTACCATTTGCGCCAAGGGTGCAACCACTTATGTGTGGAACACGGGTGCAACTACGGCATGTACAATAGTAACTCCACTTACAACGTCAACTTACAACGTTACCGGTACCTTAGGCACATGTACAGCAACCGCTACAAGCACAGTTACTGTAGAACCATTACCAACTCTTTGCTTACCTGATACCGTAAAAATATGCCCGCATACCTGCGCCTCACTCAGTGGCACATGCAACGGACCTGTGAATGGCATAACCTATAGCTGGGCTCCTACATCCGGCTTAACAGGCAATTTACTTTCATCGGTGGTTTCTGCATGCCCAACCAAAACAACTACATACACCTTAACAGCTACTAATAATACTACATGGTGTGCTACCAGTAAAAAGGTAGTAATATATGTGTATCCTAATCCTACAATTGCCATTACCAGTAAACCTACTTGTGCCAATTCATGTACAGGTTCGCTTACGGCTACTATTAGCGGTGGTAATGGTCCGCTTAAGTATAGCTGGGCGCCGGGCGGTGCCACAACAACCAGTGCTTTTAATTTATGTCCGGGCACTTATACATTATCAGTTACCGATGGGAACGGCTGCATAACTACCCAAACAGCAACGGTAGCAACTCTTCCTTCGCCTACACTTACTGTTACATCAGAGATTATTTGCCAAGGCGGCGTAGCTCAAATTTGTGCTAACGGAGCAACTACTTATTCATGGAATACAGGCTTAACTACAGCATGTATTAATGTTAGCCCTCTGGGCACAAGCACTTACCTGGTTACAGGTACGGTGGGTAAATGTTCTGCAACTGCCACAAGCACAGTTACAGTTGCACCATTACCAATTCTTTGCTTACCAGATACTATTAAATTATGTCCTAATACTTGTACTACTATAAATGTAGCAGGCAAAGTATGTAAGGTATCTCCGGCTGGCTTAACTTATACTTGGGCTCCTCTTACCGGATTATCGGGCAATACCAATTCTGCTTCGGTTACTGCGTGTCCTACAAAAACAACTACATACACGGTTACAGCAACCAATAAAGCTGGATGCTCTAAATCCGGAACAATTACTGTTGTGATTTACCCTGGCCCTACTTATACTTATCTTACCAAGCCTACTTGTGCCGGAACCTGTACCGGGTCTGCTATTGTAACTATTGGTGGTTATGGTGCGCCTTACACATATAGCTGGTCACCGGGCGGACAAACTGTTGCCAGTCCTACTAACTTATGTGTAGGTTACGATACACTAACCGTTGGTGATGTATATGGTTGTTCAATTAAAATTGAGCCATTCATTAAAACTGCTCCTACCCCAACAGTTACTGCAACATCTGATACTATTTGCTTAGGCAACAGTGCAAGTATTTGCGCAAAGGGTGCAACCACTTATGTGTGGAACACCGGTGCAACTACAGCATGCACCACAGTAACTCCACTTAGTACTTCTACTTACAATGTTACAGGTACCTTAGGCACATGTACTGCAACTGCTACAAGCACAGTTACAGTTGCACCATTACCAATTCTTTGCTTACCAGATACTATTAAACTATGTCCTAATACTTGTACTACTATAAATGTAGCAGGCAAAGTATGTAAGGTATCTCCGGCTGGCTTAACTTATACTTGGGCTCCTCTTACCGGATTATCGGGCAATACCAATTCTGCTTCGGTTACTG
>Ga0206980_1008_pt1 | contig 58884 bp, 49 predicted proteins | sample Alteio_BWMinCont_20_FD_153494 | JGI IMG/M metagenome (GOLD analysis project Ga0206980, IMG submission 153494) | Enriched cells from forest soil in Barre Woods Harvard Forest LTER site, Petersham, Massachusetts, United States -... | ecosystem: Environmental > Terrestrial > Soil > Temperate forest >...
ACGGTTAAATTACCACTTGTAAAAGAATAGTATGAACCAACTTGCTGCCATTATACAACGCGAACTAAGGCATGAGCTAAGAAGCAGGCGATCGTGGCTGGCCATATTGCTCTATATAAGCAGTGTGGTATACATTGCTTACCTGGCATTTCAGCACGATCTTGAACCTGTTACCTGGAACGCCTTGTTCTGGATACTCACCATCTTTATTTCCATGTTTGCTGCATCGGGCAGTTTTGCCGGCCGCGAAAGCGAAATGCTGTATATATATACCATTACTTCTCCGCACAAATTTATAATGGCAAGGTTAATATATAATGGCATGTTTATGTTGGTAGTAAGCATTGTGGCCATTGCTATATATAGTTTGTTGCTTGGCAACCCGGTAGGCAGCGGATCGATCTTCTTTATTACGGTTTTGCTGGCAGTTTGGGGTATATCATCTTTGTTAACTATGGCATTTGCAATAGCTACTAAAGGTGGTGGTGGGTTTGCACTTATGGCAATTATTAGTTTTCCGCTACTTGTGCCCCTGTTAATTACGGCTCAGCATTTGTCGGCATTAAGTATGATGCCAGACCCAACCAATTATACGGGAAATATGGCATCTTTACTGGCTATAGATGCCCTAATTGCGGCTCTCTGCTATTTATTATTTCCCTATCTTTGGCGCGATTAAAAAAACAGTTGAAGGTGTATAAAGTTCGTAAAGCTTAAAGTCAAAAGACTTTATGAACTTTAAAAACGCAGAGGCTTTATAAACTTTATGAACTTTAAAAACTTTATAAACTCAAGGTGGTGGAAAGTAGTATGCGTGATTATGCTTGCCTATACTTTAATCATGGGCTTTCTAGCTCCTGTGCCGGCTAAGCCAATTTTGCACGAAACCATACGTAATCTTTATTTTCACGTATGTATGTGGTTCTCTATGATGTTCATCTTCACAGTTTCGTTGGTTTACAGCATTAAATACCTTATGAACCCGACTGAAGAAAACGATATTATTGCTTCAGAAAGTGCTAATACGGGCCTGGTATTTGGTATTTTGGGGCTTGTTACAGGCATGCTTTGGCTCAGGTATACCTGGGGTGAAACAGGCCATGACTGGTGGGCACCGGACCCTAAATTAAATGGCGCTCTTATTGCCCTGCTTAGCTATTTCGCTTATGTAGTTTTGCGTATGTCGATAGATGATGAGCAGAAAAAGGCGCGTGTTGCAGCTGTTTACAACATATTTGCCTATGTAATGATGATTGTATTTGTAATGATATACCCACGCCTTAATAATGTTGATTCGCTTCATCCCGGTAACGGTGGTAACCCTGGTTTTAATCAGTATGACCTTGATAATCATATGCGCATGGTATTTTACCCTGCCGTTATAGGCTGGGTAATGTTATCTGCCTGGATAGCATCTTTAAATATCAGGTTGGAGAAAATAAATCGGTATAATCATAATAAAATATGAGAATAATCAAGAACTTTGTACTGTTTTTGTTCGTCCTTTGCACATCTGTGGTTTATGCGCAAACGCAACCGGGAGGTGATATTGAAATGGCCGATAAAATGAAGGCCGAAGGAAAAATATATGTGGTGGTTGGTGTGGTACTTATTATACTTGTTGGGCTTTTGGTTTATTTAATGCGGATAGAACGGAAGGTTACCAAAATGGAAAAGGAAATGGAAGCTGAAAAAGCAGAAAAAAAATAATGAAAAAGATTCACATAATAGCGCTTTTGGTTATAGCAGTCGCCTTTGGCGTGATACTGGCTTCGCTTTCAAACAATAGTAGCTACGCTTCGTTTAAAGAGGCTACTGACCATCCGCGCAATACTTATCACGTGGTAGGTAAATTAGACAGGGCTAAAGCATTTGAATACGACCCGCATGTAAATGCAAACTTATTTACGTTTTACCTGGTTGATAAAGATGGTACAGAACGTAAAGTACTATTAGGTAAGCCTAAACCCGATGATTTTGAAAAGTCGGACCAAATTGTAGTAATTGGTAAAGCCACCGGAAACGATGAATTTGTTGCGGCTGATGTGCTTATGAAATGTCCTTCGAAATATACTGCCGATAGTATTCCCGGGCAGAAACAAAGTTCATTGTAACGCTGCAAATAAGTGAACGAAGTAACTTATATTGGAGAACAAATCGGCTGGCAATATGCAGGTAATTCCTTTGTCTTTTTATCATTTGTGGCTGCATTGCTGGCCTCATTTTCTTTTTACCGTTCGGCAAACGATAATGAGTTGGCCGATGGACCCTGGAAGAAATTAGGCAGAATAGCTTTCACCATACATTCTTTTGCAGTAATAGGTATAATGACCACCATGTTCTGCATGATATTTAAGCACCTGTATCAATATCATTATGTGTGGGAATATTCTAATGATGCTATGCCACGCCGGTACACACTTGCATGCTTTTGGGGCGGCCAAGAGGGTAGTTTCTTACTATGGACATTCTGGAATGTGGTAATTGGTAATGTTTTAATGCGTACAGCAAAAAACTGGGAGCCACCGGTAATGACCACTATTTCATTAGTACAGGTTTTTCTTGCATCCATGTTATTGGGCTTCCATGTATCGGGTTTAACCATAGGAAGTAATCCATTTATATTACTTCGCGAAACACCTGGATTCTTAAATGCCCCATTATTCAATACTCCCGACTATGCAAGCAAACTTGCCAAAACAGCACAAGGCTTAAATCCTTTACTTCAGAATTACTGGATGACCATTCACCCTCCAACATTATTCTTAGGCTTCGCATCAACCGTTGTGCCTTTTGCTTATGCTATTGCAGGCTTATGGAAAAAGAAATATGGCGAATGGCAATTGGATGCATTGCCATGGACCTTCTTTGGTATAATGATATTGGGTACCGGCATACTTATGGGTGGTGCATGGGCATATGAGTCATTATCTTTTGGTGGCTTTTGGGCATGGGATCCTGTTGAAAATGCATCCCTTATTCCCTGGTTAACATTTGTTGGTGCGGGCCACGTTATGATAGTGTATAAGGCTCGTAAAAATTCGGCAATGTCCACTTTCATCTTCCCAATAATAACTTTTGTGCTTGTCCTTTATTCTACCTTCTTAACACGTAGTGGTATTTTAGGTAATACATCAGTACATGCATTTACTGACTTGGGCATGTCGGGTCAGCTGCTTATTTATTTACTATTTTTTATTGTGCTGGCCATTGCACTAATAATAATCAACTGGAAAAAAATACCAAGAGATGTAGCAGAGGAAGAATTATGGTCCCGGGAATTCTGGATGTTTTTAGGTTCGCTGGTATTATTGATGGCTTGTGTACAAATTGTAGTAACCACATCAATACCGGTTACCAGTAAGCTGGCCGGTTATTTGCACGATAAGCTGCCATTTATGAAAGATGCATTTGAGAAGCTCTCAAAGCAAGCACCGCCTATAGATCGTATTGGCTTTTACAATAAATGGCAGATACCTTTTGCAATTTTAGTTTTACTGATATTGAGTTTTGGCCTTTTCTTCAAGTTTAAAAATACCGATATGAAACAGTTGTGGAAACAAATAATGCTTCCCTTCATTGTTTCAGTGGTTCTTTGTAGTATAAGTGTGTTGTTGCTTAAAGAAACTAATGGGTTTTATATAGCCCTGCTGTTTATGGGCTGGTTTGCAGTATGTGCAAACTTTTATTATTGGATGAAGAATAAAAAAGCTGTGTTTCTAAAAGCCGGTGCATCATTTGCGCATGTTGGGTTTGGTCTTATAATGATGGGTGCACTTATATCTACATCAAAAAAACAGATCATTTCGGTTAACACATCTCGTAAAAGTGTAAGGTCGATTGATGAAAGTTTTTCAGATGCAACTAATATACGAATGGACCAGGGCGATACCCTTCGCATGGGCGATTATTATGTAACTTATGCAGGAAAGCAAAAAGTAGGGAAGAATATTCTATATGCAATTGAATATTTATCAAAGGATGTTGATACAAAAAAATATTCGTTGCAATTTACCTTGCATCCAATCATTCAGTTGAACCCTCAAATGGGTAATGTTGCGGAGCCCTCTACAAAACATTTCTACGATAAAGATATTTATACGCATATAACATATGCTGATCCTAACAGTTTGAAGGAAGAAAATCCGGGTCAGCAGTATACCCTTGCCAGGAACAATACCCTGGGCATTGATGATAAAATGTATTCCTCACGAGATACCATTACGTTGATTGGTCTTGATAGTCATATAGACTTAAAGAAATACAACCTAAAGGATGGCGATATTGCTGTTGGGGCAATACTTAGCATAACAGATTCCAGTCATGCTGCCTATAAAGCAGAGCCTATATATGTTATTTCGGGTAATCAGGTAGAGGCTATTGATGATACAGTTGTAAAAGCAGGGTTGAAATTTAGCTTTACTAAAATAGATCCGCAAAATCATAAGGTAGATATTAGTATTGCTGAAGCAAAACAAGTTGCACGTGATTATATAGTAATGGAGGCAATGATATTCCCCTATATAAATGTGTTGTGGCTAGGTTGCCTGATAATGATTTTAGGCACTACCCTTGCTATTAGGCAGCGTATTATAAAGAGCAGGGAGGCTCTTAAAAAAGAGAATGCCGGTAATGAAACACAAGCTTGATAAAATTGTGTTGCTCGGCGCGGGCAATGTTGCTGCTGCTCTTGCTAAAGCGCTAATAAAAAAGCATGAAATTGTTCAGGTATATAGCAGAAGCAATAGCTCTGCAAAAAAACTTGCAGCAACTATAAAATGCCCTTTTACCAATAAGCTTAACGAAATAGTAGATAGTGCCGACCTATACATAATATCTGTAACAGATGATGCTATAGAAGAGATAGCAAAGCAATTGAGATTAAAAAACAAAATAGTTATTCATACATCAGGTAGTGTAGATAAAGGAGTCTTGAAAAAAACTTCTGATAATTATGGTGCGTTATGGCTCCTGCAAACTTTTTCAAAAAAATCAGTGGTAAAAACAAATACACCTTTTGTTATTGATGCATCAACAAAAAAAGTGTCCGATTACCTGAGTAAGCTCGTTAAAGAAATGAATGGGAGACCTATTCATTTGAATTCAGATAAAAAAGCCAAGCTACATCTGGCAGCGGTATTTGCAAACAATTTCACTAATCATTTATATGCGGTGGCGTTTGATTTATTGAAAAAAGAAAAGATACCTTTTGATCTGTTAATGCCATTAATTGACGAAACAATAGAGAAGATAAAGCAAGTTGAGCCTAAAAAGATTCAAACAGGCCCGGCTATTAGGGGCGATAAGAAAACAATAAACAAGCAAGAGGCCATGTTGCTAAACACCCCGCAATATTTAGAGCTATATAAACTGCTAACAAAAAGCATTCAGAATTTAGGCCATGCAAAAAAACTTTAAAGAATTATTGAACCATGTTAAGGCCATGGTTTTTGATGTTGACGGAGTACTTACTGACGGAAACCTGATACTTATGCCAAACGGTGAATTAGTTCGTACTATGAATATTAAAGATGGTATTATAATGAAACTAGCCGTGAAATCGGGTTACCATTTGGGTGTTATTACCGGTGGGAGCTCAGTAGCAGTTAAAGAAAGGCTAAACAGGCTTGGAATTACTGATGTTTACCTTAAAACACATGATAAGTTTGAGGCACTTAAGGAATTTGTGGCTACCTATGATATAAAACTTGAGGAAGTACTATATATGGGTGATGATTTAATAGATTATGAAGTGATGAGTAAAGTGGGGGTCCCTGTATGTCCAAAAGATGCAGTAGCCGAAATAAAGGAAATATCCTTATATATTTCTGATAAAGATGGTGGAAAAGGCTGTGTAAGAGATATTATTGAGCAGGTAATGAAGGTTCAGGGAAAGTGGGGAATACCGAATTTTAACAATTAGTTTAGATTGTGTTAACAAAAAATAATCAAAAAAGAGTAGGTTGTATCTAAATTATACCTACTTTAGTCGCTCAAACTTTAAAATTAATACCAAAATAACTATGAAAAAGGTTTACAAATTAGTTGCTGTTGCAAGTCTTTCTCTGATGACTATCGGAGCAATTGCACAAAGCGCAAAGAACATCCCAATAACTGGGCATCATTTCGAAAAGAACACTAAGTTTAGCGGGGCTAAGTCAAATCTTAAGAAGCCTCAAGCTGGTCCAAACACAATTATCATTAACTATGACTCTGCTGATGCTGCTGTGTGGCAATCGGTGTCTACTACCTATTATAACAACCAAGGTCAGTTGATGAACTATTACTATAGTTACCCTACTGATACCGTTGGTGGAAACAATAACTTAATTAATTACGTTGGTGTTGCATTCGACTCTTTAGTGGATGCATATAACCAAAATACAGCAGATTACGCTGGTATGGGTGTATTGGTTGATACCATTATTATTCCTATAGTACACGTTAACCATAGCGGTTTAGTTGATACATTGGATGTACAAATGTTTGCTTGTAACAGCCACGGATACCCTACCAATACCTTATTAAAAGATTATAAGGTTATTGGAAAGAAGATCAGTGATACTAACAGTAATGCTTTAATCGGTACTGCATTAGTTCCTATTAATACTCCAGTTACATCACCAGGTGGAAAGTTCTACATCCAAGCAACTTACAGAGGTGCGAAAATTGATAGCTGTTGGTTTATCTATGGATTTGGTGGTTTTAATGGATCATGCGCAGGTGGAACATATACTTTAGCTGACTCTACAAACTTCTCTACTATTAAATTTACAACTGCTTCGAAAAAAGCAAGTCAATTTACTGCTAACAGTTTCGAATTTTGGGATAACATGAACTCAGGTAGCACAACTCCTTGGGGTTTCTTGCCTGATTCAACCGGTGGAGGTGTATTTATCCCTTGTAACGGTGGCACAACATTCGTTGCTGGCGATGGTGACAACTACTTTGAAGATGTTAACATTTTTGCTCAAGTGACTTATATTAGCACAGTAGGTATTAATGAACTTTCGACAAACGGATTTAACGTTTCTCAAAACCAACCTAACCCTTTCAACCAAGCTACTCAAATCAATTACAACTTAACCAAGTCTTCGGATGTTGTGTTTAGCGTATATGATTTAACTGGTAGAAAGATCATTACCAACACATACAATGAAGTTGCTCCTGGTCAGCATATGATTAGCCTTAATGCTAACCAATTTACTGCAGGTGTATATTTCTACTCATTCAATGTGAATGGTAAAGTTGTAACCAAGAAGATGGTTATTACCCAGTAATATATATTTTTTGGTGTAATTTTAGAAAGCCTCGCATATGCGGGGCTTTCTTATTTATATTAATAATCAAGTGGATAGGGTTAGATGAGCATCGTTAAACAAAGACGAATACTTTAACTTTTACGACCTAACGTAAAAAAATTATCATGAATTAATTAAATCCGTATACTTTTGCCGCAGTTTAAAAATATTTAACCATAAAATTAAAATGAAAAAAGTGTACCGATTCATGCTCTCTCTAAGCTTAACAGTATTGTTTTTGGCCTCTAATGCCCAAGTTACTAAGTTGCATTTAGCACATCCCACCAAAGCTTATGCTTTCTCTAAAATTAACAAACGTCCTTCGCATCTGAGTAAGAAGGTTAATAGCGCCGCTTCTAATACCCTTTTAGATTATAGCTATTCTGACCAATTAGCGCATGCTAAGTATTCTGGTATCTATGCTGAATTATTAAATATGCACTTTGTAAATAAGGACACTGGCAAATCTCCTAATCAGAACTTTGACTTGTCTCATAGTGCTACCGTTGCATTCGATACAATTCTTGATGCTAATACTGACTCTAGCTTTATTCCTAAGTTTGGTTCACTTACGGTTGACACTATTGGCGCAATAATAAGTTACAGGAATACATCAAATAAAAATGACACATTAAAAGTCCTGATTAATAATGTTACTGCTGCCGGATACCCTGGCACTACGGTGCTTAGTACAACAACCTTAATTATGAGAAAGGGAGTACAAGGAATATCAGGTAAAACCACAGATAGCTTATATTACATCTATGTAGCGCCAAAATTTAAAATTGCTTCAGGGTATAAATTTGCTGTAACAATGCAGTTTTACGGAGCAAAGACCGACACTTTTGAATTGGCCTATTCTTTCCCAAAAGATTCATGTGCAGCGCAGTCAGCAATCTATTGTGATTCAGTTACTGCAATTGGCCCCAAAATGGGAAAAATAGCCGGATGTAATAGTTATACCACCGGATTTGGCCTTTATCAGGCATCTCCATATACTGCTGTAATGTGGCCAAATAGTGATGGAGAAATATATGGTAATGGTTTTGCAACAGATGAGTACTATAATTGCGGAACGGATACTGAGTATTTTTATAATCAGGACTATAACCTTTATGCCAGCGTTAGCTATACCGACAGTGTTATTTCTTCACCAACCAGCGTAAATAACTTATCTAACAAGGGATTAACAGTAGCCCAAAACTATCCTAACCCTTTTAACAAAACAACACAGATAGGCTACAGCGTTAACCAGTCTTCTGATATTGAGTTTACTGTATATGATATTACCGGCAGAAAGCTTATCGATAATGCCTATACCGACGTTGCTCCTGGTCAGCATATAATAAGTCTGAGTGCAAATGAATTTACCCCAGGTATATATTTCTATACTTTTAATGTAAATGGTAATGCGGTTACCAAGAAAATGATTATTACAGAGTAATTCGCTTTCTTGTTTTTTATTTAAAAGCCCTGCAATACACCGTATTGCGGGGCTTTTTGTTGGTAAGTTCTTAAATCTTATTTTTTAATAAGTGCTTATAAAATAAGCAAAATCTTATTTTTGCGGCACTTCAAAATGAATATGGACGATAAAGGCAGAAGAGACGAAGAGGAAACTCCTAATGAACTTCCCGGGAACGGAGGGGAAGGTAATTCTGGTGGGGATGAAACACGTATAACTCATCTCCCTCAGCTTTATCAAAACTGGTTTTTAGACTATGCATCCTATGTTATACTGGAACGTGCTGTTCCGGCACTTGAAGATGGTTTAAAACCGGTTCAAAGACGTATCCTTCATTCTATGATGGAGTTGGAGGACGGCAGGTATAATAAAACAGCAAATGTTATTGGTAATACTATGAAGTATCACCCCCATGGTGATGCCTCAATTGGCGATGCAATGGTGCAAATAGGCCAGCGCGAGTTATTGATAGATACACAAGGTAACTGGGGTAATATATTTACAGGAGATTCGGCTGCTGCGCCACGTTATATCGAGGCCAGGCTTTCTAAGTTTGCCCTTGATGTAGTATTTAATGACGAAACAACTATTTGGCAAGCCAGCTATGATGGCAGGAACAAGGAGCCGGTTTTATTACCTGTTAAGTTCCCTCTGTTATTAGCGCAAGGAGCTGAAGGTATTGCAGTAGGTTTAGCGTGTAAAATATTGCCGCACAACTTTAACGAGCTTATTGACGCTTCCATAAATGTATTAAAAGGTAAAAAGCCACATATATATCCGGATTTCCCTACTGGTGGAATGGCCGACTTCTCTAATTATAATGATGGATTAAAAGGCGGCAAGGTAATTGTAAGGGCCAAGATCAATATAACCGATAAGAAGACGCTTGTAATTACTGAAATACCTTTCGGTACAACAACTACATCGCTTATCGATTCTATTGTAACTGCGAATGAAAAAGGTAAGATCAAGATACGGAATATTGAAGATAATACAGCTGAGTTAGTTGAAATACTGATTCACCTGCCGGCAGGGGTATCACCAGATAAAACCATTGATGCACTTTATGCATTTACAGATTGTGCGCTATCAATTTCACCTAATGCATGCGTTATTGAAAAGGACAAGCCTCGGTTTATAGGTGCTAGTGAAATGCTTAGGATTGCAGCTGAACGTACTGTTCAATTGCTGCAAAAGGAACTAGAGATAAAGAAGAATGACCTTACAGAGCAATTGCATTTTGCATCGCTCGAAAAGATATTTATAGAAAAACGCATTTACCGCGATATTGAGGAATGCGAAACATGGGAAGAAGTACTTGAAGCTATTGATGCAGGATTGAAGCCTCATAAGAAGAAATTCCCGCGTGAAGTAACCCGTGAAGATATTATTAAGCTTACCGATATTAAGATCAAGCGTATATCGAAATACGACGCCTTTATAGCAGAAGAGTTCATGAAGAAGCTGTTGGATCAGATGAAGACTACCCAGCATCACCTCGATAATATTATTGAATACACCATTGACTATTACAAAGAGCTTAAGAAGAAGTACGGAGAGGGCCGCGAACGTAAGACTGAGATAAAGTCATTCGATACCATTGTGGCTACACAAGTAGTTGCAACCAACCAAAAGCTTTATGTGAACCGTGTTGAAGGCTTTGCCGGAACAAGCATGCGTAAGGATGAGTTTGTTTGCGATTGTTCCGATATTGATGATATTATCGTTTTCCGGAGAGATGGTACCATGCTCGTTACCAAGGTTTCTGAAAAGGCTTTCGTTGGTAAGGATATCATCTACATCAATACCTTTAAGCGTAACGACGATCGCACCACATATAACATTGTATACCGAGATGGTCCTAAGGGTACCACGTTTATGAAGCGCTTCCCGGTTACTTCGGTAATACGCGATAAGGAATACTCATTGACCCGTGGCAATGAAGGTTCGGAGATACTGTACTTTACTGCTAACCTTAATGGTGAAGCCGAAGTTGTAACCATTAATCTGAAGGCTACTACAACAGCTCGAGTTAAGATATTCGATGTGAACTTTGCTGACCTGGCCATTAAAGGTAGAGATGCAATGGGTAATGTAGTTACCAAGTACCCTGTGCGTAAAGTGAACCAGAAAGAGAAAGGCGTATCTACATTGAGTGCCCAAAAGATATGGTTCGATGATACTGTACACAGATTGAATACCGATGAACGCGGTGTGTTTATTGGAGAGTTCTCCGGTGAAGAGAAGATACTCGTTATAACCCAAGATGGCCAATACCGTTTAAGCAACTTTGAACTCACATCACATTTCGAAGAGGACATTGTGCATATTGGCAAGTTCAATCCTGCTAAAGTTATCTCTGCTGTGTATTGGGAAGGCGAGAAGAAGAAGTACTATGTAAAGCGCTTTATACCTGAGTTGACCGATAAGAAGGTGAAGTTCATATCAGAAGCTGATGCTTCGCAATTAGAGGCTGTAAGCGATTTACCGCATGTAATTGCCGACATTAAGTTTGGCAAAGAGAAGGGTAAGGAGTTACCCGATGAGAAACTTCACCTGAAAGAGATTCCGGTAATGAGTATAAAGGCATTAGGTAAGCCGCTTAATTACAGTAAGGTTAAAGAGGTGCAATTCATAGCTGATCCCGATGCTCCTAAAGAACTGCCCTTAGAATCGCTTATAGGGGAAGTAGTTCAATCAAAGGAAGAGGAGAATGAGATGTCTCCTGTTGAAGAACTTAAGACAAAGGCTATCGCAGCATTTCAAAAGGCTAAGAGCGACCCGGCAGCACCAAGGCCAAAGACTACTAACGATAAGTCTAAGAAACGTAGGGGGCCAAGCCAAACCTCGCTAGACTTGTAACTGACTGATAATAAGATATTTAATTAAATTAAAAACCCCCGAAAGTATATACTAACGGGGGTTTACTATTTTAAGTGTTAACTTATTCTGATACTACTTCAAAAGCAACTTCGGTAGAAATTTCTTTATGAAGGCGAACGTTTGCTGTGTACTTACCAGTTGTTTTAACGTTTTCAGAAGCAAGGTCAATGTTTTTCCTTTCTACTGTATAGCCAAGCTTTTGTAATGCTTCAGCTAATTGAATAGCGTTAACGGAACCGAATATCTTGCCATTTTCACCAACCTTAGCCGGTATTTTAACAATAATATCCTTAAGCTTCTTAGCTGCAGCTTCTGCAGCGGTTTTAGCTTTTTCTTCTTTGTGGGCTCTTTGTTTCAAAAGCTCAGCTAAAGATTTGCGGTTACCTTCGGTTGCAGCTTGTGCAAGGCCGCGTGGTATTAAAAAATTCCTGGCGTAGCCTGGACGAACCTTTACTAGGTCGTGTTGGTTACCGAGGTTTTCTACGTCTTTGGTTAAAATGATTTCCATGGCTAATTAGCTAATTAATATTATTTAATAAGATCGCCTACAAAAGGTAATAAAGACAGGTGACGTGCCCTTTTTACTGCTTGTGCAACTTTACGTTGATACTTTGAAGAATTACCTGTGATACGAACCGGTAACAATTTACCTTGTTCGTTAATGAAGTTCTTTAAAAAATCAGGGTTCTTATAGTCGATATACTTGATACCATATTTCTTAAAACGGCAATACTTCCTCTTTTTTACTTCAATTGGAGGAGGAGTAAGGTAACGAACTTCGTTACTTGATGCCGCTGTTGCTGTATTCTCTGCCATAGCTGGTTATATTAGTTTAATGTAGATTCTGCTTTGCTTTTCTTGTGATCGCCTTCTTTGCCTTTACCAAGCCTTACTTTCCTCTTTTCGAGGTAAGCCAATGCGTGCTTATCAAGCGATACGGTAAGGTAACGAAGAATGCGCTCGTCCCTATAGTAGGTAACATCCAACTCTTTTACTGATGTAGAAGGGCCTTCAAATTGTATTACATGGTAAAAACCAGTACTCTTTTTCTGAATAGGATAGGCTAATTTCTTAAGTCCCCAATGCTCTTCATTGGTAATCTTGGCGCCCAGGTCCTTAAGGGTTTTACGGTAAAAATCTACCGCTTCCTTGGTTTGCTCTTCCGATAATACCGGAGTAAGGATAAATACGGTTTCGTATTGCTTAGTTATCTTCATGTTTTTTAAAATGGACGGCAAAGATATGAATATTTGCATTTCCAACTACCTAAATCGAACATTTTTTTAACAATGTATTAAGATTAAGGCTTGGGCTAAGGCAATAGAACACGGATGACACTGATTTAATAGGATTTTCATTGATTTTTGTCTTGCTGAGGAACGAAGCATCTATTCCGCTTATTTAAAATGCGACACTTTTGCACACAGATCAATAATTTGTGTCGCATTTTACTTTTAAGCCGGGTTTACACTTTTGTGCATTTGTAAATACATTTTATGCTGATTATCAATAGTAATGGTGAATAAAAATTGACCGTTTTGTAACCCCCCTCATGTCGTTTCTTGTCATTTTCTGTCGTATATAAATCTTTGTTTTTGTGATATCCATTGATTTTCAATATGTTTAGTAATTTTCCGCCCGGCGAATTCGTGTCGTAGTTGTCGTATTGCCTCATAATGTATTGGTTTTCAGGGTTTATTTTTTTTGTAGAAATTGGCGGCAATTACAAACTGATTAAAAGATATCAAATGGTGCAGCCAATTCAGTTGTGCTTCACTTCAAATTTACCTATTCTATTTATTGTAATAAGCGAAAAGCCTAATCAGTTTTAAACAACCCTGCATTTTCTAAGTACCAGTAAACAATATATCCCGTTTGTTTCTATTAGAGTATTTGTAAAAAGCGGTTGTTTTTAATTTGGTGGTATAGTATTATGATCTACGAAAGTGATTTTCAAAAAAAAATTACTGCATAGATGTTAACACGGATGACATTCTATCAATATATTCAATAAACATATTTTGTTCAGCAGTACTATATTGTGTTAAAACTTTATCTGCCATTTCACTCTTTCTGTTTAAGAATGTTTTAAAGGCGTTTTTACCTTTTGCAGCTAAAGCTACATTAATAACTCTCCTATCTTCATCTGAATGAACCCGGGTTAAGAATTTTTTCTCAACCAATTTATCTACAACGTTTGTTAGGGTGCTTAACGGTGAATTCAAGTTCTCCGATATATCAGTCATTTTAACATTCGAACTTTGTCCTACAAATACAATTACCTGTAACTCCTTTTCATTAAAACCTCCGCAAACTTCTGTACATACCTCCGATTCGGCCTTAACTGCGCTCATGAATTTGAGCATTGATGAAACAAACCTGTCTTTAATATCTTCCTTGTCTGCCATGGCTAATAGTGTATCGAATATTTCAAATATTGAATAGTCTGAATATAAAAACAAAATTACTAATTACATTCAAATTAATCCGGGTTATCTTAATTACTGCCTGGTCAAATTTGAAGGATGTGAAAAAAATAATTTCTGAAAAAGTATTCATATATTACTATTTTCGTAATATTGCACTTTCGTAGTAATATTCATGCGGTCAAAACAAACTTTAAATTATGAGTCAAAAAAAGAATATGCACGCGAATAAGGTTACTGTTGTAATTACGTAATAGATGGTGGCATGTTGGTAAGTATGTTTTAAAATAATAAAATAAAAAGAAATTAAAACCTTAATAAAAAAATCAAAAAAATGAACGAAAGCATATTAATAACCGGAGCAAATATTGGACTTGGCAAAGAAACTGCCCGCCAGTTGGCATTGAGAAAAGAAACAAAAAAGGTAATTCTTTTCTGCAGAAATCAAGCGAAAGCTGAGGCAGCAAAAAAAGACCTTGAAGCGGAAACAGGAAAAAAGATCTTTGAAATTGTTATTGGGGATGTTGCTGATGCAAATTCGGTAAGAAAAGCAGTTGAAAGAATAAAGGAACCTATTGATGCCGTAATTTTAAATGCAGGCGGAATGGTTGGCAAAACTGCTGGTAAAATTACACCTTCCGGTATGAATGAGTTAGCCGCTACGAATATTTTAGGGCATGTAATTTTAGTGGATGAATTAATTAAACATGATAAGTTAAAAAAAGCAGTACTATCAGTTAGTGCCGAAGCTGTACCGGGGGTAAAGGCACTTGGGATGAAGCCGGTTGCCATGAAGACTTCTTCTGTAGATGAGTTTGCTGCTATTTTGGATGGATCGTATTTTGGCAATAAGTTTGATCCAATGCAGGCGTATGGATATGTGAAATATGCAATAACAATGTGGACCTTATCAATGGCAAGAAAATATCCTAACCTTAAATTTGTTGTTGTGAGCCCCGGGAACACGGGCGGAACTAATGCACCGGATAGTTTGCCACCGCCAATGAAATTTATGTTGAAGTATCTTATGATGCCCGTTGTATTTCCGTTGATAGGAGGAATGGTGCATAAGCTGGAAGTAGGTGCAAAGCGCTTTGTAGATGGTATTTCGGATGATAGATATAAAAGTGGAGTTTTTTATGCAAGTAAAGAGGGTAAATTATCAGGTGATGTGGTTGACCAGAGCACTTTTTATACTGATTTGAAGAATATAACATTTCAAGATAACGCTGATAAGGCAATTCACCGTTTTATAAAATAAGGTTAACATAAATCGCATTTATAAAATCAGGTATATTTGCTAATACTATGAGTACTGAATTTAATATTGGTTCACGTGTTGAACATCCCGGCTTTGGTAAGGGCGTTATTGTGACTGTAGAGGCTGAATATTATGTAATATGGTTTAAGGCCCAGCAAGGCACAAAAATAGTAAGCAAAAGTGAAAGTTTGCAGTTACTTGATGCCACCGACATTGCGCCTATTGATGCCACCGTAACGCTTGGCGCTATTGAAGATGCACTTGAGCGGATACTGAACAGAAGGCTGGATACATCGGGCACTGTGCCTATGGCTGCAAAATGGAACAAGGGCACTTTGGTGTTAAAACCGTCTGAAGATGGTATACAAGGTAAGGAGATACCTATCGAAACCTTCTTTCATAAAATTGTGATGGTGCGCGATAAATTAAGGGTAATGGAGCAGAAGATAAATGCCCATAAAGTGCTTACAGATCTTGAAAAGGTAGAGCTACAGCAATACCTTACGGGTATTTATGGTTCACTTACCACGTTCAACGTGCTGTTTAAAGAAACCGAGCACCACTTTAAAGGTGCAGCAGGAAAAGAATAGGGGTCAATTTCTAATTCATCCTTTCTCTGAATAGATAACATTTTGGCTGGTTCTCAGCTATTAGCCCGAATTCACCTGGCTAAAAAATGTAAACTATATAACTTACTTATAAAATTATACAACACTTGTGGGGTTGAGAATTGGCATTTTTGTATCTGCATTAAATATGTATTAATTAACGGAACGAATCATGGAAAATCTCACAACCTCTAAAAAGACTCTCAGTACAACGCATCATAAATTGAAACAAGATTTTCGTGTTCTTCAAACTAGGAATGCATTTATAAAAGAAAGTGACTTGAAAAAAAGTTTGTTTTCAGGACAAATTACAGCCCAGGAATACCAAAAGAGAAACAAAATGTTGCAGGTTGCATAGTTATGCGTAATAACCCATATTATATTTCAATTTTTACTACTCACCTTCATATTGGGAAAAAATGCGCTCGGTCCAATTCATTCTACCTACCACATAAATCCTGAATATCCCTACTTTATTATCCTATCTTTACCGAACACTATCGTTTTTACGCGAAAGCCTATTAATAGTAGAGTCGATTCATTAATACTATTATAATGGGCACAAAAAAACCAACCACGGTTTCAAATAAGAAAGAAAAACTGCAACCTAAAAGTAGCCCAAAATGGCCTTTTACTATTGTGGCTATTGGTGCATCTGCCGGTGGGCTAGATGCTATAACCAAGTTTTTGCAAAACCTGGCTCCCGATACGGGTATGGCATACATTTATGTTCAGCATCTTAGTCCCGACCATAAAAGCATATTGAGTGAACTTTTAGCTAAAGAAACCAAAATGCATGTTCAGGAGATAAAGAACATGGAAAAGATACAGCCCAATAATGTTTACATTATACCCTATAACAATGAAATTGTTGTAACCAATGGGCATATTAAACTTATACCAAGGCCGTTAAATAAGCCGGTCAACTTCTCAATCGATGTGCTTTTTACCTCGTTGGCTAAAACACATAAAGAAAATGTAATTGGTATTCTTTTGTCGGGCAGCGGAAATGATGGTACGCAAGGACTGAAAGAAATAAAGCAAGCAGGTGGCATAACGTTTGCACAAGATGATACTGCAAAATATAATAGTATGCCCAAATCGGCTATAGCAGAAGGTATTGTCGATTTTGTTATGCCCCCAAAGGGTATTGCAAAAGAATTATCGGCCCGAAACAAATACTCATTAAAAAGTGAAATTGTAAGGCAAGTAGCGCCTGAAGATGAAATTGACAATAACGACCCGAGCCTAAAATCTATTCTTGCGCTTATTTACCGGAACAATAAAATTGATTTCAATAATTATAAGATGAGCACCATTAAGCGGAGGATACTTCGCCGTATGTTGATACATCAATTGAAAACCATAAAACAGTATTTTGAATTGATAACTAAAAAGAGCGTAGAAGCTGAATTGCTTTATAAAGATCTGCTGATAAATGTTACTGAATTTTTCAGGGATCCGGATGCTTTTTTGCTTTTGAAAAAGAGCATATTTGCCAAGTTACTGAAAGAAAAGAAACAAGGCGAAACATTACGTATATGGGTTGCCGCTTGTGCTACAGGTGAAGAGGTATATTCAATTGCTATGCTGTTGTTCGAGCTGCAGGATAATAAAAACAATATCGTTCCTTTTCAAATATTTGCTTCAGACTTAAGTGCTGAAGCAATACAGGAGGCCCGTATTGGCGAATATTCAGTATCAAAACTTCAGAATGTTTCACCGAAGCGTATACAGCGCTTTTTTACAAAGAACAAGGATGTGTACCGTATATCACAATCATTGCGTGATGTCTGTATTTTTGCCCAGCACAATATCCTGGGCGATCCTCCTTTTTCGCGCATGGATTTTATCAGTTGCCGTAATTTCTTAATATATCTTGAACCTTCTGCTCAAAAGAAAGCTATTTCAACCTTTCATTATTCTTTAAACGAAAATGGTTACCTGATGCTTGGTAAGTCTGAAACTACCGGTGCATCGGCCCATCTTTTCGCTTCGCTGAATAAAACTTATAAAATATATACACGAAAGAAAAGCCTGGCAACCCGCAGAATGCCTGAGCTGGAATTTGTAAAGAACCGAGGTCGTATTCCGGAGAGATTATCTGCCGATTCTCTGTTTCCTAAAAAATCTCTTGTACCGATTAGCGGCCATTTAAGCGGCGCTTTTGATAGTTTTCTCTTAACTCAATATGTGCCGGCCAGTGTAATAATCAATTACGACATGGAGATATTGCAATTCAGAGGACAAACGTCGCAGTATCTTCAGCAAACTTCGGGCAAGGCCAGTTTTAATATTTTAAAAATGGCAAGCACCGAAATTACTTTTGAGCTTCGGAACGCTATTCACCATGCAATAAAGTCGAAACAAACTGTGCGTAAGGTAGGTATTGAAATGAACCGTAATGCGGTTGCCAATACCTTGCAAATTGTTAACCTGGAAGTTACACCAATTAATGTAGAGGGAGAAGACCCCTTGCTGGTTGTGGTATTTAGCGGACAGCAGGCAGAAATATTAGGGCACCAATTAAAGGGTGCCAAGTATAATTCGCAAGCTAAAGACCGTAGAATAAAAAAATTAGAAGAAGAAATTGCAGCGGCGCGTTACGATATGGGTATTATTACCCACGACCAGGAAGCTGTTAACGAAGAACTGCAGAGCGCTAATGAAGAAGCTTTATCGAGCAATGAAGAATTACAGAGTCTGAATGAAGAACTGGAAACTTCGAAAGAAGAAATTGAATCTACCAATGAAGAACTTTCTACCACCAATCAGGAACTGCATGCCCGCATTCAGGAAGTAGAAGAATTATATTCATATTACGAAGGCATACTGGCTACGCTGCACGAACCTATGGTCATTCTCGACAGGAATATGCGTATTAAATCGGTAAACGGTGCTTTTTCTAAAATGTTTAAAATAAAGGAAGAGGAAAGCCTGGGAATGTCGTTATATAAATTAAGCAATAATCAATGGAATATTCCGCGGTTACGTGAACTGTTAGAGGATATTGTTCCAAAGAACAATCGCTTTCACGATTTTGAAGTGGAACATGAGTTTCCATTCATTGGTATTAAATCGCTTCTGCTGAATGCGCACCGTATTGTGCAGCAAAGTAAAAATGAAGAATTAGTAGTTCTTACCATAATTGATATTACGGATGTGAAAAGGTTGGCCATTGAGCTGCAGGTAAAAGAAACCAGGGTGCTTGAAATACAGATGGAGGCCGATAAAAGCATTTTAAAGAAGATAGAAGAAAACAATAACCAACTTTTAGAAGCTAAAAACAATGCGGAGATAAAAACAAAAATTGCTGAGGAAGCCGTTAAGGCCAAACAACAATTTCTGTCGAATATGAGCCACGAGATACGAACCCCAATGAATGCTATTATTGGGTTTACCAAAGTGTTGTTAAGTACTGAGTTATCGCCCAAGCAACGCGAGTTTATCGGCGCCATAAAAACCAGCGGCGATACATTAACCGTTTTAATTAATGATATACTAGACCTTGCAAAGGTTGACGGAGGGAAAATGTTATTCGAGAAAGTTCTCTTTAAACTCGATACTTCAGTTTCGTCCATGCTTCATTTGTTCGAAACCAAGGTGCAGGAAAAAAACATCAGGTTAATAAAACAGTTTGATAAAAACATTCCTGAATTCCTGCTGGGCGACCAGGTGCGCCTGCATCAGATAATTTTAAACTTAGTGAGTAACGCAGTAAAGTTTACCGCTAAAGGAGAAATTAAGGTTAGCGTGAATATGATTAAACAGGATGAAGAAAAAGTAACTGTAGAATTTGAAGTTACTGACTCGGGCATTGGCATACCTAAAGATAAGATGGAAACCATTTTCGAAGCCTTCCACCAGGCATCAAGCGGCACCTCGCGGCTTTATGGTGGTACGGGTTTAGGGCTTGCCATAGTTAAGCAATTGGTTGAATCGCAAGGTGGCACTATAACAGTAACTAGCAGACTTGGCGAGGGTTCGACTTTTAAATTTGTTTTAGACTTTGTAAAAACAGATGATAAAACTGAATTTGAAACAGGAGAGGTCGAGTTGATAAAGGATATTAAAAGCCTTAAAGTTCTTGTTGTTGAAGATATAATGCTGAATCAGTTATTAATGAAAACATTATTAAATGATTTTGGATTTGAATACGATATTGTTTCGAACGGTAAAATGGCTGTTGAAAAAGTACAGACAGATACTTATGATGTTATTTTAATGGACCTGCAAATGCCTGAAATGAATGGCTTTGAAGCAACAGAGTACATACGTAACACATTGAATTTAAAAACTCCTATAATAGCACTCACCGCTGATGTTACTACGGTCGATCTGGCTAAATGCACTTCTGTAGGTATGAATGACTATTTGTCGAAGCCTATTGACGATAGATTACTTTACAGTAAAATAATAGGTTTGGTTAAAGACCATGTACCGGTGCAGTACAGTTCTGTTGAAGAAGGTAAGGTTAGTTACAGCAAAAAGTTAAAATATGTCGACCTGAACAGTTTAACTGAGCGGTCGAAGTCTAACACAAAACTGATGTTAGAATTAATATCTATTTACCTGGAACAAACCCCTCCCTTAATAAGAGTAATGAAACAAGCCTTGCTCGATAAAGATTGGAATTTGTTACAATCAGCCGTTCATAAAATGATACCCTCATTCTCAATTATGGGAATAAGCACGGAATTTGAAAATATTGCCAAAAAAGTTCAGGAAGATGCGAATAATATTCAGGTGCAGGCCACTGCAGTATCTGATATGGTTAGGCAGCTGGAGGATATTTGTGGAGAGGCCTGTAAAGAGTTGGAAGAAGAATTCAATCATATAAAAACAGGTAATAGCTGAGAAATATTTCTGGGCAGCTATGACCTTTGTGAAAACCTGTTTACCGATAAAAAGCTGGTGTTAAACGAAAAACAGTTTTTTGAAAGAAGAAAAAACTCTTCTTTGCATACTTTTATTGAAACATGGAGCTCGAATATGTTAAGATAGAATATAAGGCCCCTATTATTTATTTAACCTTTAAGGAGGGGGTGGAACTGGGGATTCCGGAGATTAATGAACTGAATGCTTGTGCCAAAAAGTTAAGTGATGGCAATGCTTACTGTGTATTATGCGACGTGCGTGTTAATATGGCAGGTGTTACACATGAAGGAAGAAGGCTTGCTGCAAAACCGGCCCCAACACATAAGGGTACGGCAGTTATTGTAAAAAATACGTTTTACCAAATAGCCGCTACATTATTCAGCAAATTCGATCAACCGCAATTTCCGTATAAAGTATTTACTGACGAACGTGAGGCAATTGATTGGCTTATGCAATTGCCGCTAAATTAGTTAAGATGCTTTAGCTTCCCTAGTCTTTAAACTCATTAAGCCATATCTGGGCCTTGAGTTCGTACAAAAAGACCTTTACAGGAAAAGGAGAAGAAAATGCAGCAACAAATAAACTCATGATCAAATAATCTAAATGACTTTCTGCCAAAAAAGCACCGGCCTTAATGCCTTTAGTACCCTCGGCACTCGACAGGTATTTTCCGGCCTCTTTATCAAGCTGCCTTAAATTTGCACCATAAACAAACATAGGATATGATTGGCCCTTACACAACTTTAACCGCTCTTCAACATTGACTTTAGCTATATCAAGTGTCACTTTTAAGTTAGGGGCGTATTTTGAGTATAAGATCCCATTTTCTATCCACATTTCGGTATACTCATTCTTAAAATAAGCTTCTCTCGAACTCATGCTGTCTAACTGTAGGTTTAACCGCAACAAAGTTAAATAATATTAATGTTTTAAATAAATAATAATGAAGAACTTTGTACAAGAATTGTCTGTTTTATGAAGAAAAATAACTACGACAAAAGCATTAATATTATTGATGAGGTATTTACGAATGCCATTAATCATGGCATTTTCCATTTATCTACCGAAGACGATTTTTTAGATGGGCGTACTATTACAATAAACGGACAAAAACTTCTCAATTTCGGTTCGTGTTCATACCTCGGGTTAGAGCTCGATAAAGATGTTATTGAAAGCTCAATTAATGCGACCCGCAAATACGGTACCCAGTTTTCAAGTTCAAGGGCATACCTATCGTTAGGCTTATATAAGCAACTCGAGGAGTTGTTTCGCAATATTTTTAAAACACCTGTTGTAATAGCGCCTACTACTACATTGGCGCATAGTTCAGCTATACCTGTTGTGGTTGGCGATAATGATGCAGTTATACTCGATTTTCATGTGCATGCCAGTGTACAAGATGCTGTAAGTAAATTGTATAAAAGAGGCATACCGGTTGAGCTTATAAGGCACAACAACCTGGATGAATTAGAGAACAAAATAAAAGAATTGGGTGCCAAGTACAATAAGGTATGGTACATGACCGACGGAGTTAACAGTATGTACGGTGATCTTGTACCCATTCATGAACTAGTTGCCTTAACCAATAAGTACAGCCAGCTATACCTATATATTGATGATGCACACGGCATGTCATGGACGGGTTTAAATGGCTCAGGTTACGTTTATAGCCAAATTGAGCCACATCCTAAAATTATTGTTACAACATCACTGGCAAAGGGTTTTGGTATTGCGGGTGGAGGAATCATTTCTTCTCCTGATGCAGAAGTAATTCGTAAAATAAGAACCTGTGGCACATCATTGATTTTCTCGGGCCCTATGGGTCCCTATGCCTTGGGCGCTGCAATCGGGTCAGCCCAAATTCATTTGTCAGATAAAATTAAAGTGCTTCAAACAAATTTACAAGAGTCGATCAGCTATACCAACAAGCTCTTAAAAGAATATGCTTTGCCGCTTGTGGCCGAAACACAATCACCTATTTTCTTTGTAGGCATGAGTTCATTAAAAGCGGGCTACAATATGGATAGACGATTGTTGCATGAAGGTATTTATGCGAATATCGGTCTCTTCCCCGGTGTGCCTATGCGCAGGACAGGTATACGCTTCACTAACACACTTCATCACACTAAGGCAGATATAAAGGCTTTGGTTGAGGCTATGGCACATCACTTTCCAAAAGTACTTGAGGAAGAAGGATTGACTGTTCGGCAGATATACCAGGCTTTTGATATAATCGGGAATGGGGTAGAGGAGGTGGCTGAAAAGAATTCTAGCCCGACTAAAAATTTTACCATACAACACGAGCGTTCTATTCGTGCTTTTGAAAAAAAAGAATGGGATAATATACCCTTAGATAACTGTCCGTTTGATTGGGAGGGCTTAGCACAAATTGAAAATGCTTTTTCAGGCAATACGCTTCCAGAGGAGAATTGGGAGTTTCATTATTACGTGGTTAGAGATGCAAATAATAAACCGGTTATTGCCACTTATTTTACGGTTGCTATCACTAAAGATGATATGTTCGATAAGGAAGGTGTTTCAATTCAAGTTGACAAAAAGAGAGAGTCAGAGAACTATTACCTGACATCAAAGACATTTATAATGGGGAACTTAATGTCGGTCGGTAATCATTTGTTTATTGACAGGAAGAACCCGGAATGGAAGAAATTATTGAAGGAATTGATGAATGAAGTTCTGGCTGAAAAGGAAAAACAGCAAGTAACGGCAGTGTATTTGCGAGATTTCGATCTGGCTGATAGTGAACTGAGGGAGTTTTTCATGGAACATGACTTCATTAAAATTGAACTTCCGGATAACCATGTGTTAGATCATTTTGAATGGAATACCCCGGAAGAATATTTAATGACTTTGAAAAGTGATGACCGTAATAAAATTAGAAAGAGTGTTTTGAAAAACACTGACTGCTTTGAAGTAGAGTATGTGACAAACCCATCTGCAGAGAGGGTGAAGCACTATTTTGAATTATATAAGAACATTAAAAACAAGAATAAGGAGATAAATATTTTCGGCTTCCCTGAAAAATTATTCCGGACCATTGCAGCAAGTTATGGCTGGGATATAATTGAATTAAACCTAAAGCCTGAACATACTAACAACAATGAAAAGGTACTTGTAGCAGTTGGTTTTTGTTATAGATCGAAGTATTATTATACCTGCATTTTGGGCATGGATTATGCTTATATGGATTATGAGATATACCGTCAAATGTTGTACCGGGTAATTCTGCGAACAAAAGAACTTGGCTTGAATAAAGTGGTGCTCGGAATGACAGCCTCAATTGAAAAGCAACGTTTTGGCGCAAAACCGCAACCGGCAGTTGCATACGTTTTACTTGATGATACGTATAACAGAAAGGTTATTGAAACAATGTCAGGAAGAGAATAAACTTAGCCAACAATGATCTTTCCAAGGGCTTCTACCCATTCATCATTGTCGTTGAGGCTTTCAGCAAGATGTAAGTGAGTGCCTCCGTGTTCCTGGAACAAGCGATTATATTCTACACGAATTTCAAACAGTGTTTCCAGGCAATCGGCAACAAAAGCAGGTGAGAAAGCCAGTATCTTTTTTACTCCTTTTTTAGCCAGGTCTTCAATAACTTTATCGGTGTAAGGTTTTATCCAAGGGTCGCGGCCTAGCCTCGACTGGAATGCCGAAGAGTAAGTACCTTCCTTTAAATTCAATGCTTTAACAAATAAGCGTGTGGTTTCAAAACACTCTGCACGGTAACAGTAAAAATTATTTTTATTAAGTGAGTTGCAACAATCGCCCAGCTTACAATTCATGCCACATTGGGCCGACCCCTTCATAATATGCCTTTCAGGCAAGCCGTGGTAGCTGAATAAAAAGTGATCGTATTCTGATATGTTGTTTTGTTTTTGAATGACCTTAGCAAAGGCATCAATATAATTGGGGTTATTAAAAAATGGCCCTGTTATACTTATGTCCTGTATTACTTCTTTGTTCTTTATCAACTCCATGACCTTCTCAACAGTGGAACCCGTGCTTGATGAAGCATAGTGAGGATATAACGGAACAACAATTAGCTTTTCAATTTCGCCGTTACTTGTCATTTTATCAATAGCCGCTTTTAACGATGGCTTTTGGTAACGCATGGCCAGGTCCACTATATAGGTATCGCCCAAATGATTTTGCAGTTTGTCTTTTAATTTTTGCCCATATATCATCAGCGGGGAACCATCTTTGGTCCACACTTCTTTGTACTGTGCAGCCGATTTTGGCGCACGGGTAGGGGCAATAATTACGTTTACCAATAGCTTGCGCTGCAATGCCGGAATATCAATGACACGTTTATCATTTAAAAATTCAACCAGGTATTTCCTAACATCTGCCGTTGCAGGGCTGTCGGGCGTTCCCAGGTTTACTAATAATATTCCGATCTTCATTAATTTTAAATTTTGAATGTTGAATTTTTAATGAAATACACTCTTTTAAACATTTAAAATTTAGAATTAAAAATTGAGAGCACGCTTCCCTGTGGCATCCAAACAAGCTTCTTTAATAGCCTCTGAATAAGTTGGGTGTGCATGGCATATGCGGGCAATATCTTCTGCCGATGCACGATACTCCATAGCTACTACTGCTTCACCAATCATATCCGCTGCGCGCGGGCCTATTATATGTATACCTAAAATTTCGTCGGTAGTGGCATTGGTAAGTACTTTTACAAAACCATCAAGGTCGCCGCTGGCGCGTGCACGGCCACTTGCCTTAAACGGAAAGCTGCCTGCTTTATAAGTAACGCCTTGTGTTTTTAATTGTTCTTCACTGGCACCCACCGAAGCTACTTCGGGCCAGGTATAAACTACACCCGGTATTAAGTTATAGTCAACATGCGGCTTTTGGCCTGCCATTAATTCGGCTACATATACGCCTTCTTCTTCTGCCTTATGCGCTAACATAGCACCACGTACCACATCGCCGATAGCATAGATACCTTTTACATTGGTTTCTAAATGATCGTTCACATCAATAAAGCCACGCTGTTTTTTAGTAACACCCGCTTTTTCAAGTCCGAGGTTATCGGTATATGGCCTGCGGCCAACAGCTACCAAACAATAATCTCCCTTAAATGAAACACTCTTTCCATCAGGCCCCTCGGCTGTAACGGTAACTTCTTTTCCTTTGGTAGTAACAGCGGTTACTTTGTGCTTAAAGAAGAATTCAAAGCCTTCTTTCTGCAAAACCTTTTGTAGTTCTTTACCCAGGCCCTTGTCCATGGTACTTATTATGCCATCGGTAAATTCTATAACCTTTACACTTGCACCAAGCCTTGCGTATACTGAGCCTAATTCAAGCCCTATAACTCCGCCACCAATAACAATAAGGTTCTTTGGTACCTCGGTTAAATTCAATGCCTCGGTAGATGTAATAATGCGTTGCTTATCTATAGTTATTCCGGGTAGGGTAGATGGTTTTGACCCTGTAGCTATAATTGTCTTTTCAGCTTCTATTTCAGTTTTCTTTCCGTCCTTATCTATTGCAATGGTATTCTTGCCGGTAAATGTTCCATGACCATTGTACACGGTTATTTTATTTTTCTTCATTAAAAACGCAATTCCATCACAGGTTTGTTTTACCACCTCGCCCTTGCGTTTTATCATCTGGCCAATATTTACTTTCAAATCTTTTATATCAATGCCATGCGTTTTAAAAGTATGCGAAGCATTAAAATAATGTTCTGATGAATCGAGCAGAGCTTTCGATGGAATACAGCCTACATTTAAGCACGTGCCACCCAATGAACTGTAACGTTCAATAATAGCAGTTTTCATTCCTAACTGGGCACATCGTATGGCAGCAATATATCCGCCAGGGCCCGATCCTATTACAACAACATTGTATTTTTCCATAAAATTTAAATATTGAGAATGCGAAAATACAATTAAAAACCTGCAGTATGTGTAACATTCTGTTTATCGCGTAAAATCAGCTCAGCGGGCTATAATTTGTGTTAAAATACCAACCCTTCTTAACATTATGCTGTTAGTAAGTGCCCTCATATTAGAGGTATTTGCGCTTTTTTCCCTAGTAGTTTTGTTCTAATGCAGTTACAAATGATTATATTTGCGATGGACAAAAAGTCCAGTTTTGTCGACAATAAACAAAGATTCATCTAACCTAAAGTTACATGACAAACGCAAGTTTTTTACCAATCGCAATCTTAACTGTACTATCCCTTAACGGATTTTCTCAGTCAAATGCACCTGCAACCACGGCTCCTGCAACTGCAACTACAGCACCTGCAGCTACCAGCCCTGATACAGCAAAAAAGAATAACCCTCTTCCATCAGTAATGGCCGGAGTAGGTGTATTATATTTCAATGGCAACATTGGAAAAGGTAGCGGGATAACCGCATATACTACCATACGCGGTGGTTATACCATTGGAGTAGAAGAAAGGCCAGTAAGCTTTTTAGGCATACAGCTAGATGCTATGTTTGGCAAATTAGCAGCCAGCGAGCGCTCAGATACTCCATCGAACAATCTTAACTTTCAAACAAACGTTATGCAGTTTGAGTTGACTGCAAACTTGCATTTGGATGGATTGCTTCTTAAAAAAGATGCTCCTATAGCTCCGTATCTATATACCGGCTTTAGCTTTATGACATACAGTAAGTATACTGATTTGTATGATGCTGCCGGACAACCATATTACTATTGGACAGATGGTAGCATTCGCGACGTGCCACAAAATGCATATGATGTTTCAACTGCCAATGCAAGCAATAATTACCATGTAGTGCATCGTAGTTATAACTATAATACCTTGGTAGCAACCGGTAGTACTGAGTGTGTGCCTATTGGTTTAGGTGTTAAGGTAAAACTTACCGATAACATTGCTGTAAATGTGCAGGCTGCTTATTATTTTACCTTTACGAATAGCCTTGAAGTATATAGCAGCGTTGCTAACGGTACCGCTAAAGATAAATATTTGTATTCGTTTGCTACTATTGAATACCATTTTACGCGTAAGCAGGAATCACATTTAGATGAGACAAGGTATCAGAACGTAACCATGGATAATTCGTTTATACAAGATACACTTAAAAAGAATGATAAAGGTATATCTGCAGCTGATGCAAACAGACTTGATAGTTTATATAACCATCGCGATACAAGCGCAGTAGATAGGAGTGAAGCATTTAATGCCCATCCTACTGAAGGCGCGCTTAAAGCACAGGATCAGGAAGAAATAAAGAAAAGTCATGACCCGAACAAGGTACCTCCTCGTTTCAGGCCTGCTGATAAAAACCACGATGGTTATATATCATCTCAAGAAATCACCGAAGCTATCGATGAATTCTTTGACGGAACTTCAACAATGACTATAGCTGATATTAACGGCTTAATCGACTACTTCTTTGACCAATAAACATAACATATGATAAAGTACCTCGTACTACTGATCAACCTGATAGGGTTATTCGTTTACCAATTATTTATGCAGTCGGCAGTGACTGTAACACAAACGGCTCCCCCTAACGCTCAACCAGGTTCGACCTTCACAGTCGAGGTAACTATCAACAAAGGCAGTGCTTCCGGCTTTGCCAAATACCAGGCCGACCTACCGCAGGGATTCACTGCCACCGCGGTAGAAAAGCAAGGTGCTACGGTACTTTCTTCGGGTAATGCTATTAAGTTCATATGGGCTTCTCTTCCGGGAGATGCTACTCTTAAAATATCCTATTCGGTTACCATTGATCCAAGCTTAACAGGTAACCAGAACATAGGTGGTAAGTTCCTGTATGTATTAGATAATGTAAAGACCGAAGCTGATGCCAACCCGCAAACTGTTTCTATTGGAGGTGCTGCCGGCGGCGCAGTGGCAAGCACGCCTACAGCCGTAACAACGCCAACTAATAACGCCATAGCAAGTACACCTACTGCGATTACTACACCAACTAATACCAATAATACAACTACTGCAAGTACACCAACTACAGTTACTACCCCAACCAATAATACAACAACAGCAGGTACCTCACCTGCTATTGTGCCTACCACAACAACTACTCCAAGCGGCGCTACCACACCAGCAAATTATAACAACACGGCCTCAGGCACTGCTGCTTCATCAAGCCCACCGGCACCGGCTATTGGTGGTGTATACGCTACCCGTAGCCTTTCTACCGGCTCGGTTGCTCCGGGTGGTGCTATAGTAGTAAACGTTACTATACATAAAGGTGCTACAAGTGGTTTTGCAAAATTGCAGGAAGTTATTCCTGATGGCTTTACAGCAACAGAAGATGCAACCGGCAAAGGCAAAGGTTCGGCATCTTTCACTTTTGTAGATGGTAAAATGAAAATGGTATGGTTAAGCTTACCTACCGATTCTGTATATACTGTATCATACGCATTAAATGCCGGAGCCAGTTCTTCGGGTAGCCAGTTAGTTACCGGTGCTTTCTCCTTCGTGCAAGATGGAGGCGCTCAAAAATACCCTATAAACGGAACATCATTCGTGGTATCTGGCCAAGGCCAAATTGCAGTAACACCAACCAATACAGTTACACCAACTAATACGGTTACACCTACCAATACCGTAACACCTACTAATACAGTTACAACTGCTTCAGTAACGCCAACTAATACAGTTACAACTACTGAAAGTGGTAGTGTAACCCCACACATTGGCGGCGGTAGTAAAGGCGTAGTGTATAACGTTCAAATAATGGCACTGCATAATGCCCTTAAAGATTTTAAGAGCTATTTTGCACGTATTAACAATATAAATGAGGCAATTACCCCTAAAATGGAAGAAGGCTTTACCAAATATATTGTAGGTAAGTATGGCGAATATAAAGATGCACGTGACCATAGAGAAGAAATGAAAGCCAAGAACGTAACAGGTCCGTTTGTGGTAGCATATAATGGCGGACAGCGCATAAGTGTTCAGGAAGCCTTAATGATTACAAAACAAAGCTGGATTCAGTAACCTTTATGGGTATATTTGCGTATAATTGCGAACCTGCTGAGAAAAAAAACATATGCCGAAAGTTTCCTTATTAGTATATAGTCTTATAATCTTTCTTTTTACAGCGGAAAAGTCCTCAGCAATTAGTTATAATTCAAATAACGATTCTACCACTCAGGCCCATACTTCTGTAACCGATACCAATCACTCAGTCCAACCAACAGGTACATCATTTGTATTGCAACCTGTAATTGGTGCCAGTATAGGGATGCTATCGTATTTCGGTAATGTTAAATATGTTAAGGGATATGCTCAAAACCCAACCACATCAAGAATTGGATGGACACTTAATTTTGCTCAGAAAATAAACCAGCATGTTGAGTTTAATTTATACGGCTTGTTTGGTACCCTTGGGCAATATGAACGGTCGCCGAGCTATAACTGGAATTTCGAGTCTCAAATAGCAGGAGGCGGTTTTAATTTAACCTATAAGTTTTACCCTCAAAAGGATATTTCACCATACGTTTCATTAGGCTTGGAATCATTTAACTTTCTTTCAAAGACAGATATGAGAGATAAGTATGGTAATAAATATTACTATTGGTCAGATGGTAGCATACGCAGTATTCCGCAAAACCTTCCAGATGCCTCATTAGCCACGGTATTAACACCAGATTATACTTATGAAACTGATATAAGATCATTAAATTTAGATGGTTCCGGAAATTATTCACAACAAACATTTGCAGTTCCTATTGGAGCTGGGGTAATGATGCATATTAGCAGGAAAGCGGATTTTTCTGTTGGCACTACCCTGCATTACACATTTACCGACCATATTGACGGGCTTACTCCTGAAATACAGGGTCCGCTTAAAGGTACTACCAAACACGATATGTTTTTGTTAACCGCCGTTAGCTTTAGATACGACTTAACAAGTATCCGTCACCTGAATGGCGAGGATGTAGATGAAAGCAGGTATGACAATGCTATGCTAGATGCCTCGGTTATACAAGATACAGTAGTACCAGTGGTAAATAATGATACACTTCCGCAAACTGCTGCGCAAATGGCATTGCAATACAAGCGCTTTAAAGATACTACCGGTGCTTATGAAAAAATGACTTACGATAGCTCGGGTGTTAAAGATGGCTCGCTTTTACAGACTCCACAATACGTTGTTGAAATTGGTAAATACTCAAAAGCGGTTCCACCAAAGGAGATGGATAAGATACTAAGTGTAGCCGACGCTAAGTCTAATACACAGAAAGATTCATCTACCATCTATACAGCGGGTAGCTATGATGATATACAATTGGCCAAGATACGTAAAGAAGAACTGAAGCAACAAGGCTTTAAGGATGCGCGCGTGGTACTTAAGAGAGGTAATGAAATAATAGATATTGATAAACCTGCAGGTGCCGGCGAAGTGGCCGCTACAACCACTACTCCTGATGGCACTAAAACAGGTAGTGATAAAGGTGCAACTGAGACTGGCCCTGTTGGTGGAGTGGTATTCAGGGTGCAGTTAGGTGCATTTAAGCATAAATTAACAGGCACACATGTGTTTACATCTGCTAAAAACCTGATCGAGATAAAAACAGAGAACGATTATTATACCTATTCAGTAGGTTCGTTTACTAACTATAAAGATGCAGCAGCGCTTAAAGCAGAAATGATTTCTAAGGGATATTCTGACGCATTTGTTAAGGCTTACCGCAATGGCAAACGTATTACTCTTGCAGAAGCAGGCGCTGGTAATACAAAAGCTGTGCAGGAGAATAACAAGCCGGCATCGGAGGTAAAAGAATCTAAAGGAGAATCAGCGGCGCCTGTTGAAGGAAGTTTGGATAAAAAAGATATCAAATTCAAGGTTCAATTAGGTGCGTATAAAGGCAATCCTCCTGCAGCTATGAGAGCTAAGTTTAAGAAGTTTAAGAACCTTGCTTTTGATGAAGATGAAAGCGGTAAGGTACATTACAATATTGGCCCATATAATGACTATGCCGCAGCCAAGGCCATGAAAGAAAAAGTAGTTGCCGGTGGTATAAAGGGTGCCTTTGTAGTGGCTTATTACAAAGACAAGCCAATACCGGTTAAGCAAGCTATTGAAGCAACAAAAAAATAAGCTTCATATTTTCTTCATTGGTTAGTTATATATTTGTATCATAAACCAATAAAAATGAAAACATTAAGAATATTTATAGCTGTATTGGCTATAACCTCCATAAGCACAGCAGCCATTGCACAAGGCGGCCTGCTTGACAAAGCAAAAGATGCAGCAAAGAAGAAGTCTGATAAGGCGAAGGAAGCAAAAGATGCTAAAGCTGCCAAAGCTTCTGCAAAAACAGGTAAAGGCAACGATAAAATGGCTGTAAAGAGTAGCGGTGTATCGCAAACCACAACTACAACTAACCAGGCTGGCGGAGCTGCTACCACTACACCTACCAAGTAATTAAAAAACTGCCGTGCAATAAAAAAGGGAGACATTGTCTCCCTTTTTCTTTTTGTGTTTATAGGTATTATGCGTCGATCTTAGCGTAGCGAGCATTCTTTTCAATAAACTCTCTGCGTGGCAATACATCATCGCCCATAAGCATCGAGAATATTCTGTCAGCTTCGGCAGCACTATCAATAGTTACCTTACGCAGCTTGCGTGATTCAGGGTTAATGGTGGTTTCCCACAATTGTTCAGCATTCATTTCACCCAAACCTTTGTATCGCTGTACGCCTACATTGTCTTTTCCGTTCTTGCCAATTTCCCGTATAGCATTTTCACGTTCTTCTTCGGTCCAGCAATAGCGTTGGTCTTTACCTTTCTTAACCAGGTAGAGTGGAGGAGTAGCAATGTAAATATGGCCACACTCTATAAGTTCCTTCATATAACGGAAGAAGAAAGTGAGAATAAGTGTAGTAATGTGGCTACCGTCAACGTCGGCATCGCACATGATCACAATTTTATGGTAACGCAGTTTTTCAATATTCAGCGCCTTCTGATCTTCTTGTGTTCCTTTAAATACACCAAGGGCTGTATAAATGTTCTTTATTTCTTCGTTTTCGTATATCTTATACTCCAATGCCTTTTCTACATTAAGAATTTTACCTCTTAACGGCAATACGGCCTGGAAAGCACGGTTACGGCCTTGTTTTGCTGTTCCACCCGCTGAGTCTCCCTCAACCAGGAATATTTCGCAAGCACCAGGGTCCTTTTCTGAACAGTCAGCTAATTTACCGGGTAAACCACCGCCTGTTAATGCGCCTTTACGTTGTACAAGGTCGCGGGCTTTGCGCGCAGCGTGGCGGGCAGTAGCTGCAAGTATTACTTTGTCAACAATAAGCCTCGCTTCCTTAGGATGTTCTTCCAGGTAATTAGTAAGCATCTCGCCTACTGCAGTGTCAACACAGCCTACAACTTCTTTATTACCTAATTTAGTTTTGGTTTGCCCTTCAAATTGTGGTTCAGCAACCTTTACCGAAATAACAGCTGTTAATCCTTCACGAAAGTCATCGCCTTCGATTTCGAACTTAAGTTTGCTCAGCATGCCCGATTTTTCAGCATAGCTTTTTAAGGTACGTGTTAGCGCCCTTCTAAAACCTGCTAAGTGTGTTCCACCTTCGTGGGTATTAATATTGTTTACGTATGAATGCAGGTTCTCGGTATACGATGTGTTGTAAAGCATAGATACCTCTATTGGCATGCCATACTTTTCCGACTCAATGTAAATTGGTTCAGGAATAAGTCTTTCGCGGTTCTCATCAAGGTATGCTACAAATTCTTTCAATCCACCTTCAGAGAAAAAAGAATCAGATATGAATTCTCCTTTTTCGTTTTTTTCTCTTTCGTCTGTAATTGTAAGCCTTACTCCTTTATTCAAATATGCCAATTCGCGAAGACGGGCAGTAAGAATACTATAGTGGTAAACAGATTCTGTGAAGATGGTATTATCAGGCAGGAATGTTTGTGATGTTCCTGTTTTATCAGATTCGCCAATTACTTTAACATCAAATAAAGGTTTTCCTTTGCTGTATTCCTGTGTAAATATTTTGCCCTCACGTTGCACCACCGTCTTTAAGTGGGTAGAAAGCGCATTTACGCAAGATACACCAACCCCGTGCAATCCACCTGATACTTTATAGGTATCCTTATTGAATTTTCCACCGGCGTGTAATACAGTCATAACAATTTCCAATGCCGATTTCTTTTCCTTTTTCATTAAATCGGTTGGAATACCACGTCCATCATCTGTAACCGTAATGGAGTTGTTGGTATGAATAAAAACCTGGATGTTTTTGCAATAGCCTGCTAAGGCTTCGTCAATAGAGTTATCTACAACCTCATATACCAAATGGTGGAGGCCACGCAAGCCCGTATCGCCAATGTACATGGCAGGGCGTAAACGAACAGCTTCTAATCCTTCAAGGACTGTGATACTATCTGCTCCATAATCACTTTTATTTGCTGGCACTACTTCTTCTATTTGTTGGCCTTTTTCGGTCATATTTTCAGTTGTTTTTGTAAGGTTTCTCTACCTTACAAATATAAGCTAAAAAAGCGACTATTTGTAATATTCTGAGGGCTAAAAAGGGGTGTTTATTTATCAACAAAAACGGTTGGTTTGTTGATATGTTTGAGGCCAATAAAATGTCTCAAAAAAGGTGTTATAATACGCTATAAAGAACGATAGCGTATTAAAGTGAATAAGTGGACCTCATTCAAATAAAAAAGCCCTCCCGAGTAATCGGGAAGGCTTTTCTGTATGGTAATAGTGCAATTATACTTTTTCGGTAGCAACTGCTTCCTTTTGAGCAGGAGCAGCAACTTCTTCATTGCGTCCATATTGTTTTTCTTCAATACGGGCTTTCTTGCCTTTTGCATTACGTATGTAGTAAATACGTGCTCTGCGAACAACACCTTCTTTGTTCAATTCAATGCTCTCGATAAATGGTGAGTAAATTGGGAATACCCTTTCTACACCAACGCCATTTGATACTTTACGAACGGTGAAACTTGCAGAAGTTCCTGAACCGCGGCGTTGTATTACAATGCCTTGGTACTGCTGGATACGCTCCTTGTCACCTTCCTTAATTTTATAGTTAACGGTAATGGTATCACCGGCTTTGAATTCAGGCATAGCCTTCTTCGTAAGCATTTGTTCTTCTACGTATTTGATTAGATTCATGGCGTTATTTTTTTCAAAAGGGCTGCAATATTAGTAATTTTATTTGAACTAGCCAACAAGAATAAATTAAATTTGACATAAATTCTTCTGTTATGGCTTACAAAACTGGCGACAAAGTTAGTTTTTTACACGAAAAAGGCGAAGGTATCATTACATATATCATTTCGGCGCATAAAGTAGTGGTAGAACTTACGGAAGGTATTGAAATTGAGGTTGATGTGAAGGAGTTGGTTGCCGCCAACCCTATGCCAATGACAGGGGCTACGGTTAAAACCGACGGGCTATATAAAGCTAAGCCACAATCTCACGCCAGAGCAAAGCCCCATGCCAAGGACGTTTGGGTGGTCGATCTGCACGCAGAACAGCTGGAAGGCCATTCATACAGCCAAAGTAACCAACAGAAGCTAAGCCTGCAGCTAAATCACTTTCAAGAGTGCCTTGAAAAGGCTTTAAGAAGCCACCTATCGAAGATCGTATTTGTACACGGGGTTGGGAATGGTGTTTTACGCCAATCGATACGTGATATACTTAAGCGCTATGATGGCATTGAGTTTTCGGATGGTTCTTACCAAAAATATGGTGCCGGAGCCACCGAGGTTCGCATCATATCACGAAACCGCTTTAAAGAAAGCTTCTAAGAATGCCGAATATCGAACAAGGAATTTCGAATGATGAAATAAAATCCATTATTTCGGAATTGGGTGTTCAGTATTCGATATTGGATATTTGCCTTTACTGTTTTTAGTAAGCACGCACGTTCTTGCCTTCCATAAAATTCATGAAAGAACGATTCACCACTCTATTACCACCCGGAGTAGGGTAGTTGCCTGTAAAGTACCAATCGCCTTTATGGTTAGGTATTGCTTTATGCAAGCCTGCTATATCTTGATAAATAATTTCAATATCGGCGTTTATTTCTTTAGGGCGCAACAGTTGTGTTATGCGTGCTGATATCTGTTCAGGTGTAAACGAATCGTAAATTTCTTTTACCAGGTTTTGAATTTTCTCTAATGGCAATTCATCCTGTACTTTGGCACGCTCGTAAATATCTTCCAACAGGTTATCTTTAAATGAATCTCGTAAGAGAGATACGGCAGCTTCAAAGGCAATAAGATCGCCCATTTTAGCCATATCAATACCATAACAATCGGGGTAACGGATTTGCGGAGCAGATGAAACCACAATAATGCGCTTAGGGCCTAATCTGTCTAATATTCTTAAAATACTTTGCTTTAATGTTGTTCCACGAACGATTGAATCGTCGAGTATTACCAGGTTATCTATACCCGGACGAATAACACCATACGTAGTATCGTAAACGTGTGCAGCTTTATCGGCACGGTTAATATCGTTGGTAATAAAGGTACGAAGCTTAGTATCTTTTAATGCTATTTTTTCAACCCTAGGGTGGATAGACAACAGTTTTTTCAGTTTTGCTTTATCACCACTTTCTAATTCCTTTTCTTTAACCCTATCCAAATATGCCTCTACTTCTTCCATCATGCCTAAAAAGGCTACTTCGGCAGTATTGGGTATGAAAGAAAATACAGTATTCTCAAGGTCGTAGTTAAGTGATTTTAGAACAGGCTCAGCTAATAATTTGCCAAGCATTTTACGCTCTTTATAAATGTCGGTATCGTTACCGCGAGAGAAGTAAATACGTTCGAAAGAACATGATAGTTTTTCTTTTGCAGGATTAACCGATACTTCAGATACGTGCTTGTTCTTTTTTATAATTAATGCATGGCCCGGTTGCAGTTCTTTTATTTTATCAGCAGGTACATTAAATGCTGTTTGTATAGCAGGGCGTTCAGATGTTACCACAACTATCTCATCGTCTTTGTAATAAAATGCAGGACGTATGCCATTAGGGTCTCTCAATACAAATGCATCACCATGGCCCAATAATCCGGCTATTGCATAACCGCCATCAAAACGTTTGCTGGCATTAAATAAAACATCTTTTATGTTTAGGTTCTCTGCAATCAATTCCGATATTTCTTCGTTGTTCTTGCCTTCGTGTTTGTATTTTCTGAATAGTTTTTCATTTTCCTTATCAAGAAAATGGCCGATCTTTTCAAGTATAGTAATGGTGTCAGTCTTTTCTTTAGGATGCTGGCCAAGCTCTAAAAGCTTTGCAAACAGGTCGTCAACATTGGTAAGGTTAAAGTTACCGGCTATCATTAAATTTTTTGTGCGCCAGTTATTGTGGCGTTCGAATGGGTGGCAGAATTCAAAATTGTTTTTGCCATAGGTTCCGTAACGTAAATGGCCCAATAACAATTCGCTTAAAAAAGGAACGTATTTGCTGAGCTCTTCCGGGTCGGTGCTTTTATCTTTATTCTCAGCAATGGCATTATCCATCTGGTGCTGAACTTTACCGAAAATTTCCTCTAATGCATTGTTGGCAGTAGATCGAATGCGGTGCATATAAAGTGAACCCGGAGCTGAAGAAAGTTTTACGTCAGCTATACCTGCGCCATCTTGTCCGCGATTGTGCTGTTTTTCCATAAGCAGGTAAAGCTTATGTATGCCATAATATGCAGATCCGTATTTTTTTTGGTAGTAGCTAAATGGTTTTAACAGCCTAATCAGTACTATACCACACTCTTCATGAATATCATCGCTCATACCCCTCGGTTTTGGAGATACAAAGTTACGAAATTGTTACGTAATAAATGATAAAACAAACACCCCTTTGCAGGGTATTTAAAAGGACTTAATTTCCTGTGATTTTGAACTCTGTACGCCTGTTTTGCTGCCTGCCTTCATCGGTTTCATTGGTAGCTATCGGATTGTCCATTCCATAACCCTTATAAGTCAGGCGGTCTGCTGCAATACCATGCTTAATCAAGTAGTCAACCACCGATTTTGAACGTGCTTCCGACAGTTTTTGGTTGTATGCCTGGGAGCCTTTGTTATCAGTATAGCCGGAGATCTCGATCTTGAGTTTAGCATAGGTAGTAAGCAGGTTTATAAGCCTATCCAACTCAGCTGTAGACTCAGAACGTAAGGTGGCTTTATCAAAATCGAAGAAAATATTACGTAGTACAATACGGCTGCCCACGTTAAGTGATTGTAATGCCACATTCTTTTCAACTACTTGGTATACAGCAGTATCTGGTATATCGAAGTTGGCCGAGTAGAAGAGGTAATTATCTGCTTTCACAGCAATACCATAATTGGTTCCGGCAGGTAATGATACTAAGTATTTACCTGTTTTACTGTTTGATTTAAAGTCAGCAATAACCTGGTTCTTTTTGTTGTCAACCAATTCGATGGATGCTTCTAAAGGTAGGTGAGTGGTAGAGTCGGTTATAACACCTTTTAAAAGTGTCATTTTGGTCTTGTTCACCGCTACTGCCGATGTCATCATAGCATCGGTAACAACGCCTGTACTGCCAGCCATTAAATTATCTTCATTGCTAAGTGCAACAGGTTTTTCTTGGCCCAAGAAGGTGATCATATAAATATCCGTTTCGCCATATCCTTCCTTACGAACAGAAGCATAATAACCATGTTTACCACTAGCCGAAATGCTAAAGAACACATCATCACCGGGAGTATTTACCGGGTAGCCCAAGTTCTCGGGTTCTGACCATTTTCCATTTGTATCGAGGGATGATTTGAATACGTCGAAACCGCCCATTGAGTTATGCCCTTGTGAACTAAAGAAAAGTGTTTTGCCATCAGCTTGCATATCCACACCTTCTTCGGCATATTGGGTATTAATAACAGGGCCAAGGTTTTGCGGTTCTCCCCACTTGGCTTTGTCATTCAATACTACTTTGTAAATATCACGGTCGCCATACCCACCCGGGCGATCGCTTACCAGATAAAGGGTTTTGTTATCGGGTGCCAAGCTCACAGATGATTCGTGAGATTTTGAGTTGATCTTTCCACCCATTTCTTTTGGTGCAGACCATTCATCACCTTCTAAAAAAGACTGATAGATATCGCCACCGTTTTCATCTTTGTATATGTACAAAATCTGTCCATCGGGTGATAAACCTGCTGTTGCATCATGTTCAGCAGTATTAATAGGTGCCCCCATATTAGTTGCAGGTAACCATTTTCCGTTGCGGAATAATGAAATATATAGATCCTCGAAATACAATCCGTCATCGGCAAGCTTACCACCTGTGGTGTTTGGCCTTCTCGATGTAAATATCATTTCTGACTCATCGGCGGAAATGATCGGTCCGTATTCACGGTACTGGGTGTTGATACTTGGTCCTACATTATCAATAAAAACACGTGTAGGGTGCTTCACCAATTCAATACCATTCTTACATTCCTGTATCTTCTTTTTTGTGTCTGTAATTTTATCTGCATCACGTTTTACATCTAAGGTCATGCCATAGTTGTTGTATTCTTTTATGGCTTTGTCCCATTCCATGTTTATGTGATACGCACGGCCAAGCAAATAATGTATATCAGGTGCTACATTGGGGTTTAACTGGTACGCCTTTTCTAAATAAGGTATGGCTATGGTTTTAAATGGCGAGAATGGAGTGAGATAACATGCACCAATTTTGTAATTGAGCATGGCGTTATTTGGGTTAAATGCATTTGCCGATAAATAAAACGGCACACTATGGTAGTGCCACTCAATAGGCATTTCGTAATACTTGTCTCCCTCTTTTATAGAGTCCATGGCTTGTTTAAAGCCTTTAACATTGTCTTTAAAATTCTTTTTATCGAACTCTACATTTTGCGCGTACGAAAATTGTGCGGCAAACAATATGGTTAGGAGAAGTAAAACTTTCTTCATAAGTAAGTTTATAAATGTTCTACTGACAATCTTGTGAATAGTCTTTAGCTACAGCAACGCCTAATGTGGCTGCTTTCTTCCAGTCGGTGCAGGCATCATCAGCTTTACGCATCATCTCCTCAGCAATACCTCTGTTTAAATAAGCGTAGCCATAGTTAGGATCAATTTCAATTGCCTTGTCACAATCTGACTTTGACTTATCATAGTCCTTCATTTTAAATTCAGCCGATGCACGGTTGTTGTATGCAAAACTGTATTTAGCATTTAATTCAATTGCTTTGTTGAAATCGTAAATAGCGCCGCTGTAATCTGCCTTGTCGAACTTAGCGGTGCCACGGTTATTGTAAGCAATGTAATAGTCAGCTTTTAATGCAATAGCTTGTGAGTATGAATCTATAGCTGCGTCTAATTCACCATTCTTGCGTTGTGCACTACCTAAGTTATTATAGGTTTCAGCTTTCTTATTATCCTTAACAGATTCTTTATAATCTTCTATAGCGCCTTTGTAGTCTTTTTGTTCAACCTTGCAGCTGCCTCTGTCGTTATAGGCTTCGGCATAGTTTGGTTTATTTGCAATAGCCTGGGTAAAGTCATCTTGTGCGTCTTTATAATTCTTTGCAGTAAAGCGTGCTTCGCCTCTGTAATAGTAAGCATCCGCATTTTTAGGGTTTGCTTCTATTGCCTTACTATATGCATCACCGGCTTTATCAGAAGCGCCTAATGCATTCTGGCATTGGCCTATTCCGTAAAAGGCCTTATCGCTTTTAGGGTCGAGTTCGGTAGTTTTGGTGTAATCGTTCAAGGCGTTTTGATAATCTTTCATCTTCAATTCAGTATTGCCTTTGTTCAGGTATGCCTGTTCAAATTTTGGGTCGTTAGCAATAGCTGTATCAAAGTCTGCAAGGGCACCTTTATAATCGCCCTTTTTAAAATCTTCGAGTCCCTGATTATAGCTTATCTGTGCTTTTTGATCGGTAGTATTGCCGACAGTCTTAACTGTATCAGCTTCTTGTGCCATAATATTACCGGACGCAAATAGTGCAATAGATAAAAAGAGCGTTTTTTTCATGAGAAACAATTTATAAAATTACCATCCAAAAAGTTCGTACTTCTTCATCATTGAGTTTACCTTGCCTTTAACAGTGCTAAGAACCTTGTGGTCATCGGCATGCATAAGTGCCTCGTCAATTAATTCTACAACAAGCGGTATTTCTTTTTCGGTCAAGCCGCGTGTAGTAACAGCAGGTGTACCAATACGTATGCCTGATGTAATCATTGGCGACTTATCATCGAAAGGAACCATGTTCTTATTCACGGTAATATCGGCTTCTACCAAAGCATTCTCGGCAATCTTTCCGTTAAGGTTCTTAGAGCGTAGGTCAATTAGCATACAATGGTTATCGGTTCCACCCGAAACAATGTTGTAGCCTTTATCTACAAAACATTTAGCCATTACTTGTGCGTTCTTGATTACTTGCTTGCAATATACTTCAAATTTTGGTGTCAACGCCTCGCCATATGCAATAGCCTTGCCGGCAATAACATGCTCTAACGGTCCGCCTTGAGTGCCAGGGAATACCGCAGAATCAAGTATAGCCGACATCATTCGTAATTCTCCCTTAGGTGTGGTCAATCCCCATGGGTTAGGGAAATCTTTGCCCATCATTATCATACCACCACGCGGCCCGCGAAGGGTTTTGTGAGTAGTAGTAGTTACTATGTGGCAATATTGTAAAGGATCGTTCAGTAATTTTTTTGCAATTAATCCCGCAGGGTGTGCAATATCAGCCATTAGCAATGCACCATTGGCATCAGCCACTGCGCGGAGTTGCTTATAATCCCAATCGCGAGAGTAAGCAGATGCACCGCAAATAATAAGTTTTGGCTTTTCTTTAGCTGCTGTTTCAGCAAGGGCAGTGTAATCAACACGGCCGGTTTCTTTATCAACTCCGTAAAACGAAGGAACATACAGTTTACCTGAAAAGTTAACAGGTGAACCATGTGTAAGGTGGCCACCATGCGATAGGTTGAACCCTAATATTTTATCGCCAGGCTTTAATACGCCCAGCATTACTGCTGCGTTTGCCTGTGCACCCGAATGTGGTTGCACATTGGCCCAAACGGCTCCGAATAATTCTTTAGCACGGTCTATTGCCAGTTGTTCTACTTTGTCTACTACTTCGCAACCGCCATAATAGCGTTTGCCCGGCAAGCCCTCGGCGTATTTGTTGGTAAGTACTGAGCCCATGGCTCGTATAACGTTCTCGCTTACAAAGTTTTCTGATGCTATAAGTTCGAGGCCACGCACCTGGCGTTCACGCTCTTCATCAATCAGGTCAAATATTACATCTTTTGTCATAAAGTAAACTACATAATGTGAATAGCAAACTTATGAAAATTGCCTGAATGGAGCAAAAAACTGGATTTGAGGTAGTGACACAGTTATCTTGTCCTTTATTGGGAGGATTGTTTTTATTGCAATACAAATTCCATTTCAGTAGTCAATCTTTCCTCTCTATTGTTAGCCCAACGCTTTACAATTTGGGTAATAAAGACCGTTGAACCTTTCGGCGCTTTTTTTATTTCGGCATGCATCTCATCCGTAAAGTAGCTGCTCGTGCTTGGCTTTGTTTCAATAAGCGTGGGCTTATCGATTAAGGCGTAGCTTTCTTTAGTGCTGTATTGTATCGTTAGTGCGAATCCTACAATTACACCCGAATCATCACACCATTTCAGGTCTACCTTTTTAGCAGCAAGCATTTTCTCCTTCTTTATTCTCCCTCCTTTTAAACCACCTATATAAGGAGCGCAATGGCCAATTTTAAAGGTGTCGAGTTTAATATTACCCTGCTGCGCTAAGAGCAGGGTGGGGATGAAAAGTGATATTAAGAGTGGAAGCTTCATTAAAATACCTGAATATCTAATTCTTTTAGAATCCTTATCGTACCATTAGATAATCGACATCTAATATTATCAAATACAAGATAACTTCCTTTTGCAAGTTGAAGAATATGAGAAATCATTTCTTTAGTCAGATATTCTGTTTGGGAAGAATAAACAACAAATGCTCCCGCTTGAGGGATTTCCAAATCAAAGCCTAGAATTTTAGTTGAATCACTATCCCCACCGAGAAACTCAATTTTACCAATTTGTAAAAGTTGACTTTTTGAGATGCTATCTTTCAAATAACCACAAATACCTGCTTGTAAAATAGGATAATGCAATCTTCTATTAACCGTTCTATGTTTTGAATCAATCTTTAGTGCAAGTCCATTTATATTACGCCTCTGATTCCTCCTAGTCTGAATTTGAATATCTTTAATTATAATATAGGCACCATCTGCAACATCGATAAGCTTGGCTCTCATTCTACTTGTTAGGGAATCATTATTAGAAACCCAATCATAAAAATTTCCATTAACACCAGCACTCAATGTGAATCTGGTAATTCTTGCACTATCCGCATAGTTGCTTAATAGTTGAATTTTACCTGCCTTTAGTAATTCTTGTATTGAAATTGAATTGTCCCAGTAATTACTATCAATTGCTGCAACATAAATTTCAGGTTGCTGTTTCTTTACCTTAAATGTGTTTTTATTTTGCCCAAACAAAATAGCAGGTAATAGCATTAGTATAAACAGTAGCTTTCTCATCTCATCAATTGTATAGGCTTGCTTTTATCTTCTACTGTATAAACCTTTTGTGTTAGTACTCTTTTCTTTTTATCTTTCGATAAAGTTTGTTCCATATCATCAGGCGAATTGATGATTGCTATAACGTTCTCAAATACCGTGGTGCCCTTTTCGTTTTTTATAGCATTCGTCATTTCGTCGGTTAACATATTCGATTCTGAATGAAATTCGGCTCCGCCAATCTTTAAGTCGAATGATTTTACAAAACACATATCCTCTAAAGGAGTAAAATCTCCGAATACCAATTCAAGTTCTCTGTATTTTAAAAGATCGCTTATGTAGGCTGTGGTATCAATTTCATATCCACCAACAGTAATAGAAGCATTGGGCAATGGCCTTACCGTAAATTCTTGAGTTGCAACCAAGTCGTGTCGCCCTGCAGAGTCTTTCCAAAGTGTAATAGTTAACTCACCCGGAATATGTTTTACAACCATAAATTTTCCGCGGTGCATGTTTTGTATATAACCCAGTTCGGTTTCTAATAAATACTGGCCTGTACCGGAGTCGGGGTAATTGACTTGCAAGATATTAGTAACGTTGGTATATATGGTGTTAGATTGTGAGTAAAGACAACTCAGCGGGGTGATAGGGCGTTTTATTTTTATAATTACAGTATTGGCAGTATCTTGCCCAAAACCAATAATAGAAGTAAAGAGCAGAATCGCTAGTAAATAAGATGCTCTCATATATTTACTTTAAACTTTTAGCTTTTCACTTTTAACTTTTAACTCCTTGCGCTTCCCCATTGCTTATCCAAATCTCCCAAGTAAGGTTTAAAGGCAGCCTTTAAATCCTCTACCGATGTTATTGGTTTCTCTAGTACTTTCATCTTAAAGACAACTGTACCCGAGGTGATACCTATTTTACTAAAGTCTTCGATTGAGTATATGGCTAGTTTATTATCCGGAGTGATCATCCATGCAAAGTTCTCAACCTTTGGGTTAAACCTGCAATTATGGCCGGGGTGATAATCATATATAGCGTTCTTATCTTTTTCAACCAGGTAAAATTCGTTGTAGTTGAGGTTGTCGCTATTGTTGTCGGTATACTGTGGAGTTACTTCTGCACCATGAGGTAAATTCTCAGGGCAATCTGTATTATATATACCAAAGTTGTTGATGTAAAACATATTGGTTACTGCACCCATTAAATTAGCATGGGCTAGCAAGTTCTGTTGCTCCTCTTCCTGGTCTTTCTTTATTTTCGTAAGTAAGGCTTCATACGCTTCCTGTTGTTTCTTTTCGTCGGCTTTTCTCTTGTCATATGCAACCTGGTAATCCTGGTATTTTTTATCATACTCTTTCATGGCTGCATCGTAGTCCTTGCCTTCAAAAACAGGGTGCACAATAAAACTGTGTTGTTCGGCTCCTTTTTTTACAGTAAAGGTATACGTAGTGCCGTCCGCGCTGCGCTTCAGGCTGGCATCATCCCATGTAATGGCTGCATAAGATGGTTTATAATTCTTGTCAGCAGGGTCCGGTTCCCATAACAAGTTCTTATAAACTGCCAGTTCAGGGTAATCGTGTTGGTCGGCATCTATGTTAAAGTTGTTACGTCCGGCTGTTACTTTTTTCGGCTCAACGGGTTTTGTCTTTTCAATAGCTGCTTCTTCCTGCTTAATACTCGCAATGCTGCTTTGTATTTGTTGTACTTGCTTTTGCTCAGCAGGCGGAATAGTGGTAGTGTCTTTTAGGTTTTTGGTTTTAGTTGCAATAGGTGTACTCTTGCTCTTATCTAGGTATGTCCAGTTTTGCTTATTTGTATCTAGCTCATACATATTATAGCTGATAGAGCGTTGTGTGGTTACCATAGATACCTGAATCTCTTTGCCAGTTCTTACATAAACTGGTTTGCCGTTTTGGTATCCTCTTACATCAAGCATCCCAGCCGATTCAAACGTATACTGCTTGCCTGCTGAGTCGTAGGTCATAGGTATTCCGCTGGCAAAAAACTCAGCTGCATTGCGGAATTCTCTGTATTTAATATCAACCTTGCCTGTAATAGCCTTTCCGTTAGCATCGCAAAAAGATGAAGCAGGTATTACAATCTTACTGTTGTTGTAAGTAATTGTTCCGCCCTTATTTGCATCAACCGAATATGTCTTGTATGGCACATCTACTCCCTTTATAGGTGGGTGAATGTAAGGGTGCTTGACGGTTGATTTAGCAGTTGTTGTGGAAGCCGTATTTGATTTGGTTGAGCTGCTTGTACTTGCTGTTACTTTAGGTTGGGTGGCTGTTTTATGGTAGTTCCAATATTTCCAGGCTCCTATGGTGGTAACAACTACAGTGGTAGTAACTACAACCATGGTGGTCATGCCTCCAAATTTCTTAGGACTCTTAACCGTATTGGTCTTAGTAGTGGTATAGGTTTTGTATACCTTATTAAAGTCTTTGTGGCTATCTATCTCCTCCTTAGTAAGCTTTTCCGAACCTGTCTCTATTTTTATCTTGTTGTTTTTCATGGCTTCTGCTTATGCTGTTTTTTTGCTTAGTGTTAGTTGTTCTTTAAGTTTATCAAGTAACCGGTAGAGCTTCACTTTGGCATTATTCTCGGTCATGTTCATTATGTCGCCAATCTCTTTAAAGGCCCTCTTCTCAAAAAAACGAAGCTCTACCAGTTGTATGTCTTCTTCTTCAAAATCAGAAAGTACTTCAGCTACTCTATTGTATTGCGCATCTATATCTTCATCGGGGTTTATTTCCTGAATCACATTTTTCAATTCATGTTCTTCTACTTTTATGCTACGCTGTACTTTATCTTTCCGGTACATCATATTTATTTCGTTCAGCGCTATGCGGTATAACCATGAAGAAAATGGCGTACCCATAAATTTGAATTGTGCCAGTTTCAGCATTGCATTCAAAAACACTTGCGATGTAATATCAAAAGCTGCTTCTTTTCCTTCAACCCGTTTATATACAAATTGTAAAATGGGTTCGTAGTACCTGTTATAAAGTACCTCAAACTTTGCAGGGTCGGCCTTGGCCGCCTCAATTTCCTGCTGCTCGCTGAGCATCTCTTCAGGACTTATATGATATTTCGATTCGTTTAGCATGCTGTGGATTTTATCTGTCAGTAATCCGCCTCTTTAAGGTTATAATGCAATACCCTACCTGAAAGATACAGAGATAGTTAATGTTTTTGCTGCGGTTGGCTTTAAGTGGTTGATTGTCAGGTTTTAATATTCTATTGGCTTTGGACTAATGGCTAACCACTAAGGACTATTTAATACACCCTTCCCTCACGCCAAATATCAACTGCATTGTACCATAAGTTGCGGTATTGCTGTTGGCGTTCTAATGCGTAATCGTTATCAGAGAAAGGGTTGTTTATTTTAGAAAAGGTAAAGCTTATAGTCAGGAAATTCTTGTCCTCGCCATAGGTCCAGGTTTCACCACTTGCATTACGGAATATACTACTTGGTGGCCCATAAACTATATACACCATACCACGGTCAGTTTTCCATCCTTCTTCATATGATGTGAAGAATTTATTGGCATCCTGCACACGGTTGTAATAGTTCTTTATCAATGCTCTGGCTCGTTCTTTGGTATTACCTGCTGTGTTTATCCAAAACTCATCAACGGCACCTTTTACATTCTTTGCATTGTTTACCCGGTCATATTCATCGTTAGTGGTAATGTAGCGCAGTGGTGCCACCATTTGGTAAGCCTCGCCAATAATAGGGAAGTGCTTTGGGTACCTGTAAAGTGTTAATCCGTAATGTGTATTGGTATCAACTTGTATATGGTAAAACCCTGTGCCTTTCAACGTTAATAATGCCACGCCACTCGAAGCTGCTTTAATAACAAAGCTGCTATCTGGTTTATAAATAAAAGGTTTCGGTTCTATTATAGAAAACGGTGGTGCTGCAACCGGGAAACTACGACTATAATAGTTTACATAAAATTGTGTAACAGGCTTGGAATAGCTTATAGCATAAGTGGTAGTAGAGTCTATAGATCGGGTGAAAATAATATACCCGTTAGCAGGATCTCGCACTACAAAATTCTGGTCGCTGCTCGGGTTGCTTTTATCTGCAGTAATAAAAGTGGTTTCACTTTTACGGCTTACTAAATCCAGCGTAGTTATGGTTATTAAATGGGTATTGCCTGCCTTTAATTTAATGGGTATAGAACCGACAGCATATTCTCTTTTGGTATTAGTAGAACTGGTGAAATTTAATGTAAGGCTATTTGTATCTAATAAAAAATCAGCATCGTACGATTCAGTCACCTTGCTCACGATCTTTACAGAAGCGCTAAAACTATCAGCCTGGTTGCGGCGAATATAAAGTAGCTCGCTTTCATCAATCTTAAAGTAGAGTAATGAAACAGTGTCGTTTAAATGATAAAGCGAATATTCGGGGTGGAGGTAATGAAGATCGTTACGATATTGGTTCGAAATGTTTTGTACGCTTACCTTGTTTTCAGAAAAACAACCTGCCAGCGCTATTACTAACGAAAATATAAAACCAAATATGCCGGCTTTCTTCATACAGCTAAAATACTATACAAATATAAACGAATGTAGTGGTAAAATTAGTATGCAGTTGTTATTCTTCTAACGAACGACTTACCAGGCTGTCAGGCAGGGCTTTAGTGGTCTTGGCGCCAAGGTCTTTAATGTTCTGAATGCGTTTAACAATATTACCCGGGCCGCTCGATGCTTTTTTCATGGCTTCGTCGTAGCTTTTCTTAGCCGATTCCATACGTTGGCCAACCAAGATCAAATCTTCAATAAGGCCACAGAATTTATCATAAAGTTTGCCACTTTCTTCCGCAATTTCAAATACGTGTCTTGCCTGCTTTTCTTGTTTCCACATCGATACAATGGTATGCAATGTAGCCAATAGGGTAGAAGGGCTTACGATAACGATCTTCTTACCCCAGGCGTAGTTGAATAATTCATTGTCTGCCTGTATAGCTATGCTGAATGATGATTCTATAGGCATAAATAAAAGCACAAAGTCAGGACTGTTCATTCCTTGTAGGCCCTGATAATTCTTTTTGCTGAGTTCGTCAATGTGTTTCTTTACCGATGATACGTGACGTGCCAGATGGGCCTTTTTTACTTCTTCCTCAATATCAGGCGTGTTTACAAAAAGCTCATAAGCAGTAAGTGATACTTTCGAATCGACAATAATATGTTTCTCTCCGGGTAAAAATATAATTACGTCAGGCTGGTAACGGTTACCTTCTGCATCGGTAATGCTATGCTGCACTTCATATTCCCGCCCCTTTTCAAGGCCAGAACGTTCCAATACTTTCTCTAATATTATCTCTCCCCAGTTACCCTGCTTTTTATTGTCACCTTTTAAAGCAGTGGCAAGGTTGTTGGCTTCCTGGCTTATTTTTTGGTTAAGCTCTACCAACTGTTTTATTTCACCTTTTAGTGTATTTCTTTCAGCCGATTCTGCATTGTATGCCTTATCAACCTTATCATGGAACTCTTTTATGCGCTCGCGTAACGGGTTAAGCAATTCGCCCATGTTCTGCTGGTTCTGCTCAACAAACTTCTTACTCTTTTCTTCTAATATTTTGGCGGCCAGGTTCTCGAACTGTTGTTGCGATTGTATATGAAGGTCCTCAATTTCTTTTTTAAAGCTGCCAAACTGCTGGGCAAGATTATCTTTTTCGTTTGTTAAGGTAGCGTTGCGCGTACTCAGCTCGAGTATTTTCTCATTGGCTACTCTTAGCGCTTCTTCTGTCTTTTTTAAACGATCAATAGTTTCATTGTTTATTTCGCGTAAAACATAACGTTGATCAATATCGCTTTTTGAGATACTATCCTTCAAAAGGCTTGCTTTCAAAAAGAAATAACCTATTGCAATACCTGCACCAATACCAATAATTAAGAGTAATGCCGAACCCATAAACAAATGCTGCTTTAGGGTATAAAGCTAAGAATAAATTCGCTTACTTTTTTAGATTGCTTCTATATCAGAAGTGTGAAGCCAGCCCTGATTGCCATTGGCCAGTTTTATTTCGGTCCAAATACCTTCGGACTTAACGATAGATACCTTGGCACCTTCGTGTATAACAAATAATTGCGTAGCATTTTCATCGGGCGAGCCCTTAACGGTTATGCTTCCGCTCATTACAATAGCCGTATCGTGCGAATTGAGAATGATATACTGTTCGCGCGATAAGGCAAAAGACCCTAAGCTAAAAGCTAAGAACAATACGCCGCCCCAAAAACCTATTTGACGTATAACAAGGTTGCCCGATGTCATATACCCTACAATACATAACAAGCCAATTAGTAAGAATGAAATACATAATATGCCCCATCCTTTTTCTGAGAACATATCTGCAAAATTATGCCACCAGTTACTCAGGAACATAGAAGAATCGGGGCTTATCTTGTCAACTGTTTTTAAGTTCGCTAATTGTAAATTGAACTGTACATCTGCATCAGAAGGATTTAGCTTCTTTGCTTTTTCATAATTCAAAATGGCCTTGGCATAATCTCCCAAGCGGTAATAACAATTACCCATATTATAATAGGCTTGTGATGATTCGTACCCATCTTTTATAAAATTGGTATAACACGAAATAGCTTTTTCGTAATGGCCATTGGCATAGGCAGCGTTACCGCTATCCAATACAACATACGGTGCAGATGCCTTTGCATTAAAACATAATGCAAGCGCAAAGAACAAGCCTAGTATGTTAGCGCGCAATTTCATCTTCCAGTTTAGTAATTAATGTAACGGTCGAATTATATACTTCAGTAAGGTTGCCGGTAACCGATGCTGGGGCATAACGGGCAAACTCGCAATTGTCTAGTACTGTAGAAAGTTGTTGCAATGTTTCAGGACTGACTTTCTTCTCGGTCAGCTTGCCTGTAATCGTATCTCTCGAAAGATCTGCTACCGGTATGGTGAATTTATCGCTCAAATAACTGTTTATCGCAGTATGCAACTCATCATAAAATTTCTCTTTGTTATTCGATGCAATAAAATTGTTGGCTGCCTTGAGTCTTTTCTTTGCCATACGTGTTGCACCACGCTGTTTTAAACCAACAGTATCCTGGTGTAATTCAACATAGCGTTTGCGTACAAAAAAGAATCCTATAAAACCTAATAGCGGCGCAAATACTCCGGCATAAAAGGGTACTGAGTATAGGAAGTAATCATCAGACTGGTATGCAGGCAAATGCCCGGTATGGATGTAACGTATATCACTTGCTAACACCTTTACATCTTCCTTGTTAACGGATGTGTTCATAGTAACTGCGGCACTATTATTATCACCCTTAGCTACATCAAGTGCCATTTCGGGTATGTTCAGTGTAACGTATGATTTTTTATTCGGATCGAAATAAGTAAAGTCAACTGCAGGTATTTTATAATTGCCCTGGTGACGAGGAATAATTAAATAGCTAAAGCTACGTGAACCACTAACACCGGTTGGGGTTATATTTAAATGGTCATTTATTTTGGCATCATAATGGTCAAAATCGGTTGGGAATTTGAACGGAATAGAATCTATAAGCTTTAATTCTCCATCTCCACTAACAGTAACATTTACGTTAACGGCATCATTTGCTTTAACGCTGCTTTTATCTAAGGTGCTTTTTATAGTAATGTGTCCTACCATACCTGAGAAAGGTTTGTCAGTAGCAGGTAAAGGCATTACATCAATAGTGACAGGTTCGCTTTTAATATTATAAACAACTTTCTTAGCTGAACCAAAAAACTGGCCGAAAATATCGTTAGGGTCTGTATTCTTTACACGTTCCAGCACTACACATTGTGCCGTAGCGGGGTCAATTTTTAATTTGCCTGAGTGTTGAGGGAATATCACACTTTGCTTGAATACAATTGCCTGGTAAGGAACTCCGTTCACAACTTCACGTTCAGTGGCGAACTGCCCCTTTTGTGGAACATTTTCACAATAGAAACCGGTGTAATCAGGCATGGTTGCATCCTGGAAGGCTTGTAAATCAACACGGGTATAAACCTTTACAGTAATTGGAATGGCTTCGCCTAAATACACTTTTGTTTTCTCTGGCAATACACGTATAAACAGGTTTTGTTTTAACTGAGCATCACTCATTCCGCCTTGCTGAGAGTTGCTTCCTTGTTTTGCAGTGCTATTCTGCTGTTGCTGTTGTGCCGCCCCACCTTTAACAACTTTAATAGTTATAGGGTTTGAGCTAAGTGTTTTTCCTCCCGAATGAATAGTAGCGGAGCCTATAGTAAAAGTTCCTTCTTTATGGGGTATTAATACGTAAGTAAGCGTAATAGATTGTGAGTTAACACCATTCACAGATTGAAAACTTGAGGATTGAAAAGGGCCCCCTGCATTTTGAAAATCAGAGAAAGAAGGAGGTGCAAAGTTGCTGCCATTTCCATTCAATGTAAAGTCTATCTGAAATTGCTCACCAACACCAACGGTTGATTTTGAAACCGTAGCAGTGAAATCTTGAGCATACAGGTTAAAGCAACCTGCTAAAGCAATTACAACAAACAAAAGATATTTTAATTTATTCCTTTTCACTTTACCAGTTCTTTTCAATTTCTTTTTGGCCTACTGCTTTCTTCTTTTGTAATTTATCCTGTAAGTTCTTTTCGTCGTTATTCAATGCATCTAACATGCGTTGAGCATCTTGTTTCGATATTTGATTCTTCTGTTGTTCTTGCTCGTCTTTCTTCTGCTGATCTTTGTTTTGCTTGTCTTGATCCTTGTTCTGTTTTTGCTGGTCTTTTTGGTTCTGCTTTTGATCTTGCTGTTTCTGTTGTTGCTGTTTTTGTTGTTGCTTTTTATGTTCCAACATGGCCTGGGCGTAAGCTAAGTTATAACGGGTATCGTTATCCTTGCAGTTGTTATATAAAGCGTTTTCGTATGCCTTTATACTTTCTTCAAATTTCTTTTGACTAAGCAGCGAGTTGCCAATATTATGGTAAGCATGGGCCACTAATGCTTGATCCTTCGTCATTGATAAGGCTTCCTTATATTGCTCTACAGCCTGATCATACTGGCCTTGTTTATAATACGCATCACCCAGGTTAAACTTACCTTGCACTGCAGCCGATTTGTCACTCAGCGCTTTTTGATATTCTTCTGCAGCCGATTTGTAGTCCTTAGCAGCATAGTCCTGGTTACCTTTATGTAAATGCACGTCGCCTTGTTGCGCAAAGCCAACATTCGCTCCTAATAATACAGAAGCCACTAGCAAACTATATGTCAATCCCTTAATTTTCATTCGTGGATCCAAATAGGTTTAACTGGTGATACCATTTTGTCTTTCTTTCGGTAATAAATATATCAAGCAGCAAAATTAATAAGGCCGGAATAATAAATAGCTCATATTGTTCTTCATAATCTCTATAAACTTTTTCTTCAACAAGTTTCTTTCCCATTTTTCGTATCTGGCTTAAAATGGTTCCAAGGCCTGCATCCGAAGTAGATGCCCTTACGCATGTTCCACCACCGGCTGCAGCAATTTGTTGTGTTACATTAATATCGAGCTTGGTTACAACCGTATTCCCTTCTCTGTCCTTCATAAAACCAGTTTGCTGTCCATTGGTATAGAGTGGGATAGGAGCACCTTCGGCAGAACCCATAGCTATGGTATGTATAACAATACCTTTATCCGCTGCTGCTTTTGCTGCTGCAATGGCATCATCTTCAAAGTTCTCGCCATCAGTAATTAGTATTATCGATTTACTTCTTGCTTCAGCATTATTTTGTTGGGTAAGCAGGTCGGTAGACATATTTAATGCGGAACCGATAGCAGTACCCTGCACCGGAACCATATTGGTATTTATGGTTTGAAGAAACATTTTAGCGGCTCCGTAATCGGTTGTAATTGGTAACTGCACAAAAGGCTGCCCTGCAAAAACTACTATTCCTATCCTGTCGCCCTGTAGTTCGCCAATCAATTTTTCAATATCTTCTTTTGCACGTTCCAACCTGCTTGGCGAAATATCCTGCGCATTCATACTATTCGACACATCAAGGCAAATTACAATGTCTGATCCTTTGCGGTCAACGGTTTCAAGATGAGAGCCAATTTCAGGATCGATAATGGCAAATATGATAAAGGTAACAGCTACAATAGATAAGATGAACTTCAAATTCTTTTTACCAAGCGAACTTTCCGGAGCAAGTCTTTTAAAAAGCGAAGCTTCAGCAAAGCTCTTGATTTTTTTCTTCCGTATATACAAAGCCAGCCAATACACCAATATGGCAACAGGCACAAATGCCAATGCATAGAAGTATATTTTATGTGCCAGTTGTAACATTAAGGTACGGTTTTAAAAATGGTATTCTTTAATAATATCTCTAATGCAAGTATTAATGCAGCTGCAATGGCAAATGGCATAAACTCTTCCGACCTGTCAGTGTAATCCCTTTCTTCAATTTTCGATTTCTCCATCTTATCAATCTCCTTGTATATCTTAGCAAGGCTTTCATTGTCTGTTGCTCTGAAATATTTTCCACCCGTACCATTTGCAATTTGTTGCAGTAGGGCTTCATCTATCTCTACATCCTGTAAAGCATATTGGTATGTTCCATCGGGCATCATTGAAACTGGTGTGAGCGCTTTGCCCTTAGTGCCAATACCTATAGTATACACACGTATTCCGAAGACCTTAGCTATTTCGGCAGCGGTTAAAGGGGCAACAGACCCCATATTATTTACACCATCGGTCAGCAATATCACTACTTTACTTTTTACTTTATCGTCTTTAATCCTATTTACCGCTGTGGCTAATCCATCACCAATGGCAGTACCATCAGCAATCATGCCTGTGTGTACCTGTGCAAATAAGTTCTTAATTACGGCATGATCTGTTGTAAGTGGGCATTGTGTAAATGCCTGGCCACTGAATATCACTAGCCCTATTTTATCGGCGGGACGGCTATCAATAAAATTAGAAGCAATAGATTTTGCTGCTTCAACACGGTTAGGGCTAAAGTCCTTCGATAACATACTCCCAGAAATATCGAGTGCTATAATAATATCAATACCCTCGCTTGTAACATTCTTCCAGCTAGTGCTCGATTGCGGGCGGGCAATTATTACTATAAGCAGTGCTACCACCAACATGCGTAGTCCGAATAATGAATGACGCAGGTAATTCTTGTAGGTGCGTATTTTTGGCATCGCCCCTGTTCCCCATGGCAATGGAATAGAAATATCGGCTACCGTATAATTGTTTCTGAAAACATAGAACGTAACCAACAATGGTATAATTGTTAGTAGCCACAATAGCCCCGGGTGCGCAAAGGTTATGTTGTTTATGAAGTTCAAGCTACTGGATTATTATTAGGTTGTACTGGCGTTATGTTTTCTGCAACTGGTTCTGCTTTAACAAAGCTTTGTTTTATGAAATCAACGGCGCTGTTTAATATGGCTTCATTCTCTGTTGGCAGAGGTTGTTCTTTTGCAAACTTTACCAGGTCAGATAAAACTAATATCTGATTCAGTTTCATTTTCAAAATATCCTCCAGGCTAACTCTTCTCAATACATACATAATTTCATCAGTGGTCATTTCCAGTGCTCCAAATCCATATCTATCATCAAGGTAAATACGAAGGATATCAGATATGCCGCTATAGTATTCTTTTACTTTTCCTTCCTGCCATAATTTCTTTAATGCAAGTTCTTCGAGTGCCTTCAAGGCTTTCACATCCGGGTCAACTACAGGGGCTTTAACCTCGAAAATAGCAGGGGCACCTTTCTTCCTGTTTTTAATGATGAGGAAAATAATCAGGACAATTACAAGTAATACTGCAAGCCCAATACCAATATACATGAGTATAATAATGAATGGGAACTTCACTTGTATAGGTCCCTTTATATCTCTAAAGCCTTTGGCGGTATCAACAGGCATTGTTCTTACCTGCATCATTAAGGCATCGGTCATTATAGGATGAACCGTGTCGCCATTTACCACAAACTGAAATGGAGGAATGGCGTAATAGCCTGAATCGAAAGATGTAATTACTAAGTCCTGGGTTAATGATTTCTGAGTGGGGTTATTATGGTCAGGTGTTACAGTATCTATCCTCGATTTACTTACCACATGGACTTTAGAAGCTAATGAGTCAGCAATAATTGGCCACTGAATTTTAGTTGATGCATTTTTTGCATCGTAATTAACGCGTATATGAACGTGAGTCTGATTACCTATGAGTATAGATGTGCTGTCAATTCCCGCAGTGGCGCTTACATTTTGAGCAATAGAAGAGAAGGAGCATAGCCCCAGCAATGCCACTAACAAGTATATATGTTTGCTTACTGTCTTCATTTGCCTCTGCTCTTAAATAATGTACTTAGTGGTACAATATATGATTCGTCGGTAGCAATACTTGCCGTATCAACACCACTGCGCATAAAAATATCCTTCATTGCCTGTTCTCTTTCTCTTACTGCAGCATAGTATTTATTTCGTACTTCCTTACTTGATGTATCGAGCCAGGTTATATTACCTGTTTCAGAGTCTTTTACTTTTATCAGGCCCATGTCAGGCAATTCGCGTTCATGTTTATCGTAAATACGTAATGCTATTACATCATGCTTGCCTGCTGCAATCTTTAGTGCATCACTATAGCCTGTATCCATAAAGTCGGATATTACAAAGGCTATGCATTTCTTTTTAATTGCATTGGTAAAATAGCGCAATGCCTGGGTAATGTTGGTCTTGGTGCTTTTAGGTTTAAACTCGATCAACTCGCGAATAATACGGAGTATGTGCGATTTACCTTTCTTAGGCGGAATGAATAATTCTATACCATCGGAAAATAATATCACGCCAATCTTATCATTATTCTGAATAGCTGAAAATGCAAGTACTGCACACAATTCAGTTATCATATCTTGTTTGAACTGTTTACGTGTACCAAAGCTTTCAGAGCCACTTATGTCAACTAAAAGCATTACGGTCAACTCACGTTCTTCTTCAAATACTTTTATGTAGGGGTGGCCAAAACGTGCAGTTACGTTCCAATCAATAGTACGTATCTCATCACCAACCTGGTACTCACGAACCTCGCTGAAAGACATACCACGGCCCTTAAAGGCAGTATGATACTCTCCGGAGAAAAGCTCCTGCGAGAGTCCACGTGTCTTGATCTCTATCTTTCTAACTTTTTTTAATAGCTCGGTTGTTTCCATAATGCAGTATTAGTGAAATATAAAATAGCTGCTTGCTTAAGGAACTTCAACTGTATTTAAAATATCAGTGATAATTATTTCACTGGTAATGTTTTCAGCTTCTGCCTCGTATGTAAGGCCAATACGGTGGCGTAACACATCGTGGCAAATAGCACGAACGTCCTCTGGTATTACATAGCCCCTGCGCTTAATAAAGGCATATGCTTTAGCTGCCATTGCCATGCTTATGCTAGCACGTGGCGATCCGCCGTAACTTATCATAGAAGCATATTTGTCGAGCTTGTATTCTTTAGGAGAACGTGTAGCAAATACAATATCTAATATATACTTCTCAATCTTCTCGTCCATGTATACTTCCTTTACCAGCTTACGGGCGCGGGTAATATCATCTGGTTTCAATATATGTTGCGGTTGAGGGAATTCTTGTGCCAAGTTCTGACGCATAATTTTTTGTTCATCAGCCTTTAACGGGTAGTGGATAACTACCTTTAACATAAACCTATCTACTTGAGCTTCCGGTAGCATATATGTACCTTCCTGCTCAATAGGGTTTTGGGTTGCTAATACTAAAAAAGGTTCTGGTAGTTTGAAAGTGGTATCGCCAATAGTTACCTGGCGTTCCTGCATGGCCTCAAGTAATGCACTTTGTACCTTAGCAGGGGCACGGTTTATTTCATCGGCCAATATAAAGTTTGCAAAAATTGGTCCCTGGCGCACGGTAAATTCTTCCTTACGCTGGTTATATATCATGGTACCTACTAAATCGGCAGGTAACAGGTCAGGTGTAAACTGTATGCGGCTAAAGCTGGCATCGATAGTAGATGAAAGTGTTTTAATGGCAAGTGTTTTAGCAAGGCCCGGTACACCTTCCAATAAAATGTGTCCGTTAGATAACAGGCCAACCATTAGTCTTTCAACCATATACTTCTGGCCTACAATTACTTTTTCCATTTCCAGGTTAAGGAGGTCAACAAAGGCGCTCTCTTTCTGGATACGTTCATTTAATTCTTTTATATCTACCATAGCAGTTTAGTGTTTTAAGGATAGCAAAGATAATCGACTATTTATAAGAGCTTGTATGATAGGCTGTTAAAAATTGTTAAGCATTTTTATACCCTAAATAGCAGGCGCTTATTGAGATATAGGAATAATTTGACGAATAAAATGGTAAATGAATTATATTATCTGTACTTTATAGCGGATTTGTAAAACTTCTAGGTATATGAGCTATTCTGGCTACCTTTGCCGCTTATGAATCTATTATCTGTTGAGAATCTTTCGAAAGCTTATGGCGATAAGCAATTATTTTCGGGAATAAGTTTTGGTATTGAACACGGGCAACGTGTAGCGCTTGTAGCCAGAAATGGCGCGGGCAAATCTACTTTACTTAGGATATTAAGTAAAGACGATATCGCTGATGCCGGACAAGTAACCTTCCGTAATGATATTCGCATATCGTTCTTAGACCAGGAACCTGCTTTCAGAGAAGGCGATACCGTCTATCAGGCTTTGTTCCATTCAGAGAATGCAATGCAGAAGGCCATTAGCAAGTACGAAATTGCAATGGAAAAGCACGAGGAGGATGCTTCGCCAGAGAACCAAAAACTATTGGAAGAAGCTATTGAATTGGTAGAGGCCAATGATGCATGGAATTATGAAAATAAAGTTAAGCAGATCCTTACCTCACTGAATATACATCACCTTCAGCAAAAAGTAACTTCACTTTCGGGTGGAGAGAAAAAGCGCGTTGCATTGGCACGAGTACTTATTGAAGAGCCTCAGCTTTTAATAATGGATGAACCTACTAACCACCTCGACCTTGATATGATAGAGTGGTTGGAGAGTTATTTCACCCGTAACGATGTGTCTTTATTATTGGTTACTCACGATAGGTACTTTTTAGATAATGTATGTACCGATATTCTTGAATTAGAGAATGGCAAACTATTCCGTTACAGGGGTAATTACGAATACTTTATTGAGAAGAAAGCTGAACGTGAATTTAACGATGCCAAGGAACTGGAAAGGGCTCAAAACCTTTTCAGACGTGAGTTGGAGTGGGTTAGGAAAATGCCCAGAGCTCGTGGAACGAAATCAAAATCGAGAGTTGATGCGTTTCATAAACTGAACGATTCATTATCTGGCCGTAAGAAGCAAGCCGAATTGCAGTTGAGTGTTAAGATGAGCCGTATTGGTGGTAAGATATTAGAATTGAAAAAAGTATCTAAAGCCCACGGCGAGAAAGTTATTTTAAAAGGATTTGATTATACCTTTAAAAGGGGCGAGCGTATTGGTATTGCCGGAAAGAACGGAGTAGGTAAG